>Ga0214543_1000341_pt1 | contig 74991 bp, 51 predicted proteins | sample CNSS2metaG_FD_160094 | JGI IMG/M metagenome (GOLD analysis project Ga0214543, IMG submission 160094) | Root nodule microbial communities from cowpea collected in UCLA plant growth center, Los Angeles, California, USA - CNSS2 | ecosystem: Host-associated > Plants > Roots > Nodule | place: USA... | reverse complement strand
ATATATATATATATATATATATATACTTCTTTATGACAAAAAACTAAGATTCTGACATGATTTCTAGAAAAAGTTATCATAATAGTCAAATTGTAAGATGATTACAAAATTAGGTAAAAAGTTCGACCTGATGAAAAAGTAGTGCCCGACAGACAAAATTTGAACTTTTTAATCTACAAGTTATATTTGACTTACACCATTTTGTTCCGTATCTACTTTTTAGGGAAATTGTGCTTGATAAGCATACTTTGTATACTTTGTTTTGTAACTTTATTCTCTTTATGCTAAAGATGTACTTAACAACACGTGTTTAATAATCTATACATAAAGAGTTTAGGAACGAAAGTACATGTGTTGACACCAACCTTTGAGTGGTGTGAGACCTTTCTGGACCATAGTGGGAAAGTTCATGACAGACAACAGTGAACAGGCACTGGCAGGCCAACAGATAACGTTAGGGAGAGCAAATCGTTGGGCAGCTTGTGCAGTAAAGGGCATGCAACCGTCAGAAACTAAGCAAGTAAGTGGGGGAATGAGACCCTGAGATGAAGAATGGTTAAGTTTATGAAGAAGGTCGCAAAAGGGTTGAAGGAAGTTCTTTCGGATAGAGTCAAAAAGAGCGGGTACGGGCTGAGTAACATCATCATTCTCCAATGGAGGAAGTCCATCTGGGATGGCCTCAAAGCGAAAATCTGGTAGGCCATCGAGGGCATTGGCACCCCTTGATCTCAGCAACCGTTTGTAGTTGTACTCAGTGTGCACAAAGGTTATGTGAAAGCCTCTCAGGTGAAGCAGCTTCGCTATTTTTAACAACGGGGTTACATGGCCTTGTGCTGGATATGGAGTCACCACAGCGTGAGGCTTTCTATCTGACATGTAACTCATCTTCTTCTGTCAAGATGAGCAAAGACTTACATGTATCTTCACATAACACAAATCACAAATTTATAAACTTTCCAACGTGGTAACAGAATTGACAACCTTACCTTTTCACAACGACACCGAGAAAAGGACACACAATTTATGGACCTGCTGCTTCCGGCCAACTAACTCAACTAATATATGGCCAAGAAATGAAGGCTGTAGATAACTCTGCTGCTTTCATCAGTACAATTTCATGATTTTTGGAATTACATTTGAGGCTAGAGATATCTCCACAACTTGTATGTGCAACAAGTTGTGTATATTTTAAGTTTGCTAAAAACAAAGAAGCTTATATTTCGCTGTTAAAGATATTTTGGACAGAGATGTTTAATCTCATGACAAAAGTTAGACTTCATGTATACCAGTAGAAAGAAAGAGAAATGTTATCTTATAATAATCAGTTAACATCACTTAACATTTTCTTATGGTAATAGTCATTTAAAAAAAATAAAACTTAGTGATAATAATGAAGAGAGATAAATTAGAAAGTGTCACATTACGGAAATCATATCAGAATTCATTGGTGTATCATTACTATTGATTTTGTTTTTATTATTTTTCATGTATTATCTTTGTAGGATCTAACAGGAATCTTCTGGTGTCCCTTCTCTTAAAAAATTAAAAAGTTGACAAGACTTCTCCTTTCGTTGACGGTGGCGAGAGGAAATAATAGAAAAGAAAATGCCACATTCGTCTCTCTCCAAAGTTTCTAGGACATTCATGGGTGGAAAAAGTAATGTTGAGCATTGCGTGTTTCTTTCTTATACAGCCTTGTCTTATCTGACTGAGATTAAAATGATTTCAGGCAAAAAATACAAATCCTGGAGTAGAGATATGAACAACGTATCACTGGTAATGGATGGTGTATAGCCATTGCTAATGTTTGCACTCCCCAAGTTTCAATCTTACACGTATTCACCAGCCCTTACAAATTACTAATTAATGTCACCAAAATAATTTGAAGCAGTAGGGCTGAAAAATAATGCCAAAGAAGAATGGGTATGTCAGTCGATATGCCGGTAGTTTCATTTACAAGTTCATGTGCACACAGTAATGAAATATTAATGCTTGCACCCATATTTTTCTTACAAAGACCGGTATCTCCCTCCTTGGTTCTGTTAGGTTGCTCGATCTTCTCCATCATTTTGGGGTTTCGGTCTTCTTAGAGGTCCTGGAAATGTATATGTACAAGTATTGTAATAAATGCTGATAAAAAAATCTCAGGTACAATATTAATGGCCAGCCCTCCAAATATACAACTTATTATTTTAAGTAAAGTTAGCTAGAATCAACTGTCCACACTACCAACTCAGGTTACACAATTGGTTCACTATAAGACGAGTTAAAAAACATTAAATTAATAAAATTAATTTAATTAGATTGATTTTGGTAATCTACATCTACTATCACATATTAATAAGTAGATTCATTTATAAATATTTTATTTTTGTAATTTATCTTTTATATACATTATGGTACAATAAAATTGAATTGACTTTGATAGGTTCTTTTTTATGTTAATGAAATCAAAGTTTTTATTATTTAACTTTTCAAATATTATTGTAAGGATAATAATTTATATAATTTTGATAAATAAATAAATAAATTAAATATTTAAATTATTTAAATATTATTAAACTTATATAATTACAAATATTAAATAATTTTAATAAAAACTTTACGAAATGATAAAAATATTAATAAAACGTCGTAATTACGGATGAATAACTTTGAACTCATTTTGAACTTTTTTTAATAAAAGAAAACTAAATTTTTTTCAATAAAGAAATCTCAAAGTCGTGATAATTTGGAATTATTCTCATGTTAGAATCTATTCTATCATCTTTAACTAGGTCCTGGTAACTAAGAATATTGAAAAAAAAGATTTACTTAAATATTATAAATTTTTTTAATATATAAAAGTAAAAATAGCTATATTATAAACTTACTGTATTACCGGAGCAGCAAAATTAGCAACGCCACCATGTTTGTTGGACTTATCGGTCTTTTGTGGCAGAAGCCAACTCTACATTTCTAACAATAATCCAATATGCATATTTTGTATATTATAGTCTTTCTTGTTCTATTTACGTTTAGGAAGGTATTAAACCCAATCTAATCCACTGTGAAACTATCACCACCTCTTTTCTTCTTATTTCATCTCAGTCCCAAAAATTTTTTAAATCTTTTTTAAATATATGATATATATTATATATCGATTGAAATTAAATTAGATAAACTTTTTCGTTTTTATAAAATATAATATTTAATATCAATAAATAACAAAAAAATAAAAACATTTATTGAGATATGTCTTTTTCTTTTATTATTTTCTAAAATTTTTCATAGTATTTATTTTTCATTTTTGCTTGTCTTCCTTTTAATTTTAAAAATAAAAAAATTAGACACAAATTCAATTTTATTGTTATGTTCTCTTACTTTTTCTAAGATAAAAAAAATTCTCTTTTATCTCTTAATAAATTAGTTTAATATTTAATTTTTTTTCTTCCCAAGAGTTTTTTTGTACATTTATTATTTTATAAATATAGAATGAAAAATTATATACTATCAATTTTTTCACAACTTACTTTTTTATTGTGATTTGATTATTATAATTTTTTCTATTAGTAATTTCAATTTTTTGAAAATTATTTTTTAATTTTAATTTTGTTTTTTTAAAATAGGTAGATGGATAAGAATAAAATAATAATTTTTTAAAAATTATAAAAGAAAATATACTCTTGCAAATGAAAACATTATAAATTTATTTATTTGCACATTTTCAAACATAATATTTATGTCTAATAGATTATAAGATCTCTTAAAGATTCAAAGAACTACACTTGAAAAAAAATTCATATTAATTATTTAGAATTTATTATATGAATTATTTTTTTAAATATAAAAAAATAATAATAAAATTAGAAAAATTTATTTAAAATAAATTTAACATCAAATATAACTTCAAAATATATCTCTTAAAGACATTTCAGTACTAATTAATATATATATATATATATATATATATATTAATTATTCATAAAAATACTAAATATATAAGTTTTAAAAATATAATTTTAGTCCTTCGAATTTTCTTTTTTACGAAATAGATTTGGTTTCTTTTTCCTATTTGATCTCATTTTCCAGTTGTTCATTATTACAATTTGGACGTAACGACAGTGTTAGTTTCTTATAGGAAAGAAAGATTTTAAATTAAATTTTTAAACAAACACAGAACTGTTAAATTGAAATTTATAAATAATTAAGTAAAGTAAAAGAGTTAAATAAAAAGAAAAAGAAAATAAAGTAGTAAAGAAGGAGGCCCAAGTCCTTTGGATCCGTCAGTGCAAACAAAGCCCACATGAATAAGTGGCTGCTCATAAAAAATTTTGGGGCTTTCTTTTGCACCTCCAAGCATTTTTTTTTCTGCACTTTCAAACATTTCTAAAATCTCAAAAATATCCTTCGACTATTTGAAGAAGCCATGTAGATCACATTTCCAAAATTGTTTATAGATGTCGACTTCCGGTAAAAGATACCAGGGGTGGCAATGCGGGTCGGTCCGACCCGTTTAGGTCCGGTTCGCAGAAGCCCCGCACAACACGGGTTGGCCTGTCCCATCCCGCATACTTTATGCGGGTTGCAAACACTGGCCCACCCCGCATATTTCTTGGGCCACGGGCTCGCAGGCTGGTTCGTTTTTTTTTTTTTTTATGATAAATTTTCAATGTTTAAAAATTAGGAAACTTTAAGAAGTTTACAAAATTAAGTAAAGACTTTGGGAGAATTATATGATGAATTGATGATTCAACATTTTCATCATATTCATACTATGACATACACAATGTATTCTTTAAATTTTAGCACATTAAAAAATACATAATACTTGTATTTTCCAGTTATATAAGAACTTGGAATGTTAATGCAAGAGTTTATAAAAAAAATAATTAATATACACAAGTGCAAGTTTTTATTTCATTTTATGCATGCTGCAGGCCTATGCGGTCGGACACTAGATTGTAATATATATTAATGGAAGTTGAGATTTGTAATATATATATTTTGTCTTTTTTTTTAATTTATAGTTTTATTATTTAAATTTAAAATATGTTTAAATTTTATTTATTTTATAAGTATTTTTTAATTATTTGATTTATATTCGTTATATATTTTTTTGGTATTTATAAGTGCAAAATTTTCACCATATATCAATTTTTGGTTTTCATAAATATTTTTGTTGGAAGTTGATATTCGAAAGTAAATTTAACGGTGTGATATATGTATTTTTTTTTAAAATGGTAAAAATATATTTTTAGATTTAAAAAAAATTTTGGAATTGCAGAAATAAAATTTTGAAGGTGTAGGAAGAAATTTCCAAGATTTTTGACTTTTAAGAGGGCAGCTTCTTTGCTGAAGTTTGATATATGGATAATGATATTGAAGAAGTTTCTAATTTGTAGATCGTATAATATGAAAGTTAAAAATTATTTTTAAATTATACAATTCAGAAATTAAAACTAATTTTTCGATTGTCTAAGTCAGAGATATTTTTTTTTTAATTCCTTCAAATTGGTGAAAATTATTTCTGGTTTTCAAATTGTATACCTCCTATGTATAATCCAAAAGTTATTCTTCAGTTCAAGAAAAAAAAAATAAAAACAGTTCTGATAATGAAAAAACAGCAATCCATTAAAGTCATGAAAGAAGTGTGAAAAAATGAAGATGGCGAAAGAAAAGGAGAAGAAAAAGGAAGGAGCGATGTGGGAGGGTGATGTTACACTATTTTGAAATCATGGAAGCTTAAACTCAACTTCATCCTTCACCAATGAAAGCCGCAGAGTTGAAAGTGGAGTCACTTGCGTGCATAGACTCCACCACTCTCTCTCACTCAGAGCTTCTCGCCCTTTCTCTCTCCTCTCTCTGCGCCTTCGACCTTCGCGCCACCAATGCCCTCGTCACACCCAAGATCGACCCCGCGCTCTTCAACGAGAGCGCCGGCTCCCGCCGCCAGACCTACTCCCGCCCCCAGTCTTCCCCGACGGGCCGTCGCCGCCGCCTCGCCGGCCTACTGCCCGCCCCCAAACTCCCTCCCCTCCCCGCTCACGACCCCGAGAACGCTGAAAACCGCCTCATCATCGACTACCTCAAACAACTCATCCGAGAGGACCCCAAGTTCGACCAGGTCCACCTCGCTTCCCCTTCCCTTCCCCAACCTAACGTCAAGCGCAAGCGAGGCCGCAAGCCCAAGCTCAAACTCCACCTGGAAGACTGCTACCGCGGAATCGACATTCTTAACCGAAACGGCGTCGCCGTTGATCTCTCGCAGTTGGCCACCTCCCAAGACCCCTTCGCCGATGAGCTCAAGAGGCGCACAGAGGGTTTGAGCAAAGAAGAGGAGCTGTTAGGGTTTTTGAGGGATTTGCCTGGTCAGTGGGGGAGCCGTAGGAAGAAGCGCAGGATTGTTGATGCCGCGGACTTCGGCGATGTGTTGCCGCTCAGTTGGAAGATTCTTCTCGGTTTGAAGAGGAAGGACGGTCGTGCGTGGATCTATTGCCGCAGATACATTAGGTTTTGTTTCTTCTTCCTTCATCACTTGGTAACTTTCTTTTTCGTTGTAACTCTACTGTTCCTTAGTGCTTATCCTATAATTGGTATTCCGCCGTGCAGCCCTAGTGGACAGCACTTTGTGTCTTGCAAAGAGGTTTCTTCGTATTTACAGTCTCTTCTGGGTAATGGTGATGCGCAATCGCAAAGCAGTCGCAGGAGTGAAAATGTAGTGCAGGAACAGACAGTGCCTGCTGAAAATGTAAGTACACATTTTGTTGTTGTGGTTGATTTTGTTAAGGGTTTGGCTCTTGGAGCATTTATAGAGTACAAAGTGCACTTACAATTGACTAGAGAATCAGTGATTAAGTATTGTGATGAAACTGTATACGTGCTATTAAAAACCTTAGTTGCAATCTTAACAGTTGATTTTATCATTAAAGATTATTATTATTGCACTTTATCCTCTGAAGCGCTCATCCTCACATTAGAGGAGGCGAATCTGTTTGTTAAATGTTATTGTGAGATTTATGGGCTGTGTGTTTGTGCTGTAGTCTGCTGGTGTCACTCCTGAACGTCAAGATCATAGACAGATTGTTGCCGTGAACACGGAGGTGCCTGGATTGTTTGCGGGTGCTCATGAACGAGTCAAGGAGGTTGCGTTGTTGGGAATTGAAAATCTTGCAGATGTGCAGATTCAAGATCTGTTTGAATGTCGCAAGTGCAACATGAGTTTTGACGAGAAGGATTCGTACTTGCAGCACCTGTTGTCAGTTCACCAGAGGACGACAAGGCGGTACCGGCTTGGTTCGTCTGTTGGAGATGGAGTTATAATTAAAGATGGGAAGTTTGAGTGCCAGTTCTGCCATAAGGTGTTTCTAGAAAGGCGTCGCTACAATGGTCACGTGGGGATTCATGTTAGGAATTATGTGAGGAGAGTAGAAGATTCACCAGGTCAGATAAATGTCCTGAGGACAGATGACAAGTCTCCAGTCAGGGAGGACGTGCCTCTAAGGATATCTAAGATGGATGCCCTCATTGAAATTGCTCAAAACTCTATTATGGAGGGTTGTGTCACGGAACCCCATCATTTAGCTAAACTGAATGGGATTCCTGCTTCGGATATTGCTGTTGGTTATTTGGACCAAGATGGAAACTCTGAGTCTCCAATCAGTGAAAAGCAGATGGAAGATAGCTTGACTAAAAAAAATGTGGATCATCATGGAATGGATGGAAAGGTAGAGGAAGTTGATGATAACCATGTGATAGATGTAAAAATGGTTACTTTTCTTGATAACATGGGTTTTTTATCTGTAAATAAGCAAGATGTTAAAGCATCCGAGGCTTCTGAAGTAAAAGATGACGTGGAATTGACTATTGAGGAACTGGATCAATCTGGGATTGATTTGGATGGTGTTTCTGAAGTTCGTATACTTCCTTTATCTGAACTTAACATGATACCAGAATCTGAAAAGGGTGAAAATTCTGAATCTTCTAATGCTAAGGTTCAGTTTAAACCTGATGAAGGCATTAGTAACAAGAGTGAGTTGGAATTTGGTTTAAATTGCTTGAAGGATGTACCTGTTACCGTTAGCACTAATGTCCAAGAGATGGTAATGGTAGCTTCTGAAGAAAATGTGGTACATTCTAGGGCTTTTAACTCCACTATATCCACAGAACAACTTATGGATTGTTTGCCTGCATTCAGCTCTGATAAGGTATAAGGAATAACTACGGATGCCTTTATTTTAAGGATTCCATATATGTTGAAAAATTGAGGAGAATAGTCCTACATATATTATACCAAGCTCCTCTTAGAAAGTGATTGGTATGAGGTCACCTGTATGTGCATGCAAATGCATGACATGGCATGTGGACTACTGTGCTTATCCTCATTTGCGTCTCTGAATGTATTCTGGTTTTACTTTGTATTGAACCATTGCTGTAATTTTTTATTATTTACAATGCCCTTGGCACAAATTTCTAATTTTTCAACAACACGTGGTTTTAAGAACCAGTTTTGTCGTCTGGTCAATTATTGTTCCATAGTGATCATTGCACAATTGTTAATGCTCTTCTATGCAACACTAGCAGTATATATTTTTTTTCCATCCGTAACCATTTCACTTTAACCTGCTATATTGCTACACTAAGCAAATAGTCAGTCATTTGCTCTCAGCATTTGTATTTCCCTCTAAGGATAACATGATTTATAGAAGCATTCTTTCACTTTTTTATTAATTGTTGATTGAATAACAGGTCCATTCTTTCTGAACCCAATGCTGACTTTCAATGTTATGTAGTTTTAATTTCTTATTCTTATTATTCTGGCCTTCCATGTATTTTACATGGAGGAAAATACAAATCTGTTTATTTGAATTAGTTTGTTTTTGGGAGAGATGAAGGAATCGCAGGTGTAACCTGCCTTTAGTCCACAGATTAACAATATTTGCCCTGCCTTAGCCTGCCATGTCTTGTGCTGAAATTTGAGGAAGTTGAAATTGCTAGCTGATGACCATGTGCCTGTGCACTGTACATTTCTCAATGTTTTTTCTTTCTTCGGTTGAACTCATGCTAAAAGCTAGTTGTGGTGATTATTATAATCTAGAACGATTAACTGTAAATCTCTTATGAGCAATTAGCTACTACCCAGCCATGATAAGTCTCAACTGGTAGGTAGTGCTGAACTTTAACCTTGAAAAATTGTTGTTGTTGCTCATTGACAGGGAGGAAAACAGTTTTGCAGTCTTGACAATGAACATGATAACGTGAAGGGTCTCCAGGAATTGAGGTTTGATGAAATAGATAGTGTTGATTATGATTTTGCAAGGATTCAGGATTCTCCTTCTCTGCCTGCTGTATCAGCTGAATTGGCCAATAACACAGTGATGGAAGAGACATATTCGTCCTCAGTTCAGTTTGAATCACAGGAGGGTATGCTAAATATTGGTGACAGAGATCAGCTTACAACTGTGTGTGTATGGTGTGGAATAGAGTTTAACCATGACTCCGTCAATTCTGAAATACAACCAGATTCTGTTGGATTCATGTGTCCAGCTTGTAAAGCAAAAATCTCTGGTGTTGGACTGTGAATCACCAAATGCTGGCTGTCGATAGACTGGTAATTTCTGTTTCTCTGTAGATTAATAGTTTGATTAGAATTGTTTCCGTCATCCTATCCTATCTCTTAATTAGGATCGTCTAACCGAGAGATACTGTAGTCACTTAATTCTGAGGTGAGAGCACTATTTTAGTATTTTAAACTTGCTAATTTGGTTCTATAGTTACTCAAAAACTAATAACATAAAAATCTCATTGAACAGACCAAACCATAGAAATTGCAGTTATTAGAGGGGGAGAGGGGGAAGGGACTTAAATATACTTTATTCTTTTCAGAATGAATCTATAACGTATTTACTCTCGTTGTCGTTGTACTTGTCACACCTGTAGTGACAGGCAAAACCTTGTATCATAATTCGTGTCGACTTCAAATAGAGCTTCTAACTTTTGGTGCTGAATGATCTTCGAGAGACAGCAGAAGGAGGTGATGATGAACTAGAAGACAGCATTTGGGATGGAATACTTAATTTATTGTATTGTGGTTTTTATTCTTCACGTATGTTGTATTGTCGTACATTGTCCTGTTTGTTTTCTCTAATGCACACCGCTGCTGCAATAGTGCATGTCTTTAAATTTTGAATTTCCTACATAACTAGAGATTGTATTCCTAAATTACACCAAATCAATATATTTTTTTTATCTTAGTTTAAAAGGTGAAATTAGTACAATTATCTTGGTTTTAGTAGGATTGAGTTTAATTCTTTTAAGCAAAAATTCCTGTTCGAATTTTGAAAGAGAAATTGTGATTGAAAAAGGCGATCTTACTAAAAGTAAAAGCTGAATCAGAGTTCTTAGAAAATTAGTCACCAAAAAATGGATAAATCTTTCGTGCCCGAAAGATGATTATAAAAGAAGTTATAATCTACTGCACCTCATGAAAATAATTACAATTAAATGATGCAAAAAATGTATAATATTTATTTAAGTGATGCTTTTTGTTAGATCACCTGATCATTGATGTGAAATATCTATTCGTATGTCGGCAGCTATTTTTTATTAGTATTACTTTTAGTGAAATGTCTTTTTTCCGATCAGTTTTTCTATGTATATAACAAATGGCATAAATAATAGTGTAATGTTAAATTCATTGCTGTTAATGAATCAATTGTTTAACTTTTGCACGACATGCACGGCGTCGAGTGAAAGCGGGAGCTGATAATTGAAGTATTAAACGACTAGTAATTTGGTTGGATGTATCAAATGAATTTACTCTTGTTTGGGTGATAGAGAAAACGTGTGTGAAGACAATTTTTTTCAAAAATTGTCGAGAATTTATAATTTATTTTGATTCATTGAAATACTTTTGAAACTATAATGTAAATGTGGGTATGAGGTATCAAATATCGTAGATTCATGTTCTTCACTTTTTCTAATTTGTGGTGTTAAATTGTGCGTCCAAATATGTATAAAGAGAGATTTTTCTCATGAGAAATCTTGTGCGCACCTAAACCATATGCAGGTAGAAAAAGAATATGGAAAGGGGACGTAGTTGGGCAGGTAAAGAAATTATCAGAATCTGGTTCTTGATGATGTGTGCCGAGAATAATGGATAAAGCACGCACAAAGAGATGTGCCGTAGAGTTATATTTTTTCTATGATAATTTCATCTAAAATACTAATTTTGCTGTCTTTCTTCTTTTACGTTATTGATATTATCTCGTATTCAACTTGTGTTTTGGCAACAGAGTTGTCTCATCTTCAACTCAGAACCGTGAAAAAAGGTCAGTGTTTTCAACAGACAGTGGGAATGGATTCCTCTTTAGCTTATTTTTTATCAATTATAAAGTATGTAATGTTGATGCTAAGATTACTAGCTAATTATAAAAACAAGGGAAAAGCATGAACAAAGGTCAAAACTTTGCTGTCTTTTGTGTGTGTGTGTATATATCGTTCTTATTGGTTGCATGGTTGGTGAAGAAAACAAGTTTTCAAACCATGGATGGCAGAAATAAAACCAGAGCAAGGAGAAAGGGTGTTCCTTTTCCTTCAAACATTACTACAACTCGTTGCCTTGTTTCCACAAGGATTAATAGTTCAAAGCGTGTTGCGGAACACACATTTAGCTGCAGTGGTTGCAGACGCGAGTTTACATTAGCTAAAATTCCAGTTGCATACCGCTGCTACAATTGTGAAAGAGTAAGCAATTCACCTTCTTCGGTTTCTGAGCAATCAACCAAAGACCTTGGATCTTTCAAACATGATCATCAACCAAATAGTTATAACAGTAACACAAATGGAACTTTACCCAGAAGATTATCTCCTTCACCTAGTGTTTCCTTGTCCTTCTCCACGCCATGTCACAAACGTGCAGTTATATGCGGAGTTACATACGGGAAAAGGACATTCAAGCTCCGAGGAACCATTAACGATGTCAACAACATGAAAAGTCTATTGCTGGATATATTTAAATTCCCAAATGAATGCATACGTGTCCTCTCAGGTATCTCCTTTGGTCCTTTTCTGATTAGTATGTGAGTTTTATATGATCCACATCCATTTCAATTTTACTTTTTTTATGCTTCCTTTTTGCTTGAATGCATACAAAATTCAAGTAATATCTCAGCCATATCTACTTTCACATGATCTTGAACTTTCCAGAACTTGTAAATTTCAGAAGAAAAGAACGACCCGAATTTAATTCCAACAAAAAAGAACATTCTGGATTCCTTAATGTGGCTAGTGAGTGATTGCAAGTCAGAGGGGTCATTGGTGTTCTACTTCTCCGGACATGGTCTGCAACAACCAGAACAACAGAAAGGAGATGAAACTGATGGGCTTGATGAGACTATTTGTCCTGTTGATTTTCTGAGAGAGGGAATGATCACTGACAATGAAATCAATTCTATCATTGTTCGACCACTCAAGGAAGGTGTAAAACTTCATGCTATTATTGATGCTTGTCATAGTGGAACAACACTTGATCTTGTGTACATGTGGAAAAAAGAAAAGTAAATGCATTCATATCCAATGCTTTCTTTCGTTTAATTTTATGTTTCTATTCCAATTTGGTCTCTTTTGCATGCTTGCAGAGACATTTGGAAATGTAATGAAAACAGATCACCCCATAGTAAAGAGAAACAAACAAGTGGTGGAGTTGCGATTTGCCTCAGTGCTTGTGAAGATGGTCAGGTGGCTGCTGATACCGCAGTAAGAATCTTTGTTTTGTGTTTTCATATGACCCTTTGGTGAGATGCAATGCTATAAATTAATCTAGATGGAAGGGAAAGGTCGTGGGTTCGATCTCCTGCTAACAATGTCCAGACATAAAGTTAGTTTGATGAGTTTAAAAGGGAGAGTTGGAGAGGTTGTGTGTTTAACTCCTCTTATTAACAAAAACTAACAACTAATATTGACCGATAAAAAGAAAAACTAGGTTTACATCTTGAATTCTGAATCGTCACCTACATTTGCATGCAGGCTTTTGAAGACAAGTATAACGGTATTATGACCTATTTTTTCTCAAAAATAATCAGAGCTCATCCTCAAATAACATATGGCAGTTTACTGAAAAAGATACATGGGGAACTTGGACAGATCCACCAAAGCAGATTCTCTAACAGAGTCCTGAGACGAATGTTTCATCGGAAAATAGACCAGGTACGGTTCCATCTTCATTAGTTGCCATTGCTTTTTAAGTTTTAACAATCCAAGATTTTGTTTACCTCACATAAATGCAAGTTTTTTTGTCCCTAAGAGAGTGAAATGCCAGACATAATCCTCAAAAATCATGTTTTAGTAGATTTTATCCTTGCAATGTATAACATAAACTCAAACCATTCTAGAAATCTAGTATCTGGTTTTCTTTCATCCGAGCATTGTTGTCTGCACATTACATCAGGACATATACCAGTATGAAGTATGATTTGTTTTATGCTCAAAATTACATCTTCTATGATATATGAAAGAGTTGAATGCTATCTACTTGAAGCAGCATCAATAATTTAGACTTAAATAAGATGTATGATCAATTTGTTTTGAATGTATAATGTATGATAGTCTCAAGAACTTAAAACAAAATTATTGTATCATGTATTTGGTATCTAAAATGTTCTTTGAATATTAAAACAAAAACTCCTTGAGGGACTTAAAATTAAGTCTTTATATAAACGTTTCTTGTGTTTTCAACTCATCCAAAATTGTTACAGATCATAGTTGACAGTTTCTGAATGAAATTTAACATGGAATTGGATTCTTTTGTTTGGTGCATTGCAGGATCCTATCTTATCATCATCTGTAAATTTTGATATTGATAGAACACCATTTACTTTGTGAGCACTTATGATTGAAGACAATTCTCTCATTGGTTAATTGGTTGGTAAGGTCAGAACATGATATTAATGGCTATTCATCATAGCTGTCTCATGACAGAAGATATCATTCATGGTGAAATATGATTCTTCTGATACAATAAAATCTGTACTGACTTTAGGTTTGTTTCACTCTATCAATTTATACCTAAAAGGTGTAATAGTGACCTCTAATAACAGAGCTTTACTTGTAAAAGAAATAATATAATCAAGTTTTCAAGATTTTGATTTCTCACTCAAGTATTGTTAATAAATACCTTTTTACACTTTTTTTGTGGATCTAAATTTATTGAGCAATATAAATCACTGTTGTATGTTTGATTGAATATTTTAAATATTCTTAGTGTCTATGTTCTCTTATTTATGTTTGTTTTGTAGACATACACTGGTAACCATGTAAAGAACATTAAGAAGCAATGAATATAATTACACCCTCCTTCCCTCAAAACCAAGCTTGCAACTCACCGTAAACTTGGATGCCAATCACAGGATTGTAAAAAGTTTAAAAAATCATTATTTAAAATGCTATTAAAAAGTTATTTTTAAATAAAGAATCTTAAATAAAATTTGTATATATATAATTTTAAAAAAATTATAAAATTAATTTGATTATTTAAAATTAAAGAATTTTGTAAGTTATCTAAGAAAAACTCTTTTTAGCTCAATCTCAATTAAAATACTGTGACTCAAATTCAATTATGATGTCATCGGTTTGACCAAAGTTAAAACAAAATTAACTTAACATTATTTTTTTTTTCATTAATGTTGGTGAAAGTTTTTTTTTTAGATTAGATTTGATCATGGTTAATTTTGCATTATTAATGATGTCATTATTTGTTTTATCAGTACAGGTCATCTAAGCTGATATTAACTGGATGTTGTTGTCATTATCAGTAATGTTTTATCAATATAATCACAACTTCTTTTACGTTAATATCAATATATGTTCCTTTCAATTGATGTCATTTGGAATTATTATCAATGATACGTAGATTAATGTTATTTCTCGCCCAACCTTAATAATTATAATGATTTTCTCTATCAACATTAACATGGTCATTTTTTCAGTCAATGATAATTAAAAGATTTTATTGTTTCCGATAAAATTATTTCTCAATTAACATATGTTAATTAAAAGATTAGAAAATAAATTCAACTAGAAAGACTCAATATAATATAAAATAATAGTAGGAACGAAACAAATTAAATTTCTTAATGAACTTTAAATAAAATTTTCATTATTTATTAAATATTAAGGAAATAATATTTATAAACTAAACATTATTTATAAAATAATATAAAAAGTGGATGCAGTTTGAACACTTTAAAGAATCTAATTCTTGATAATGCAATGAGAATAAGATAATGGATAAAACATATGCCGAGGCAAAACTTCTACCTTCCACTCTATCTACACCATGTCCCTCATCAAAATCATTTCTCATCCACGAGCTGTCAAAATGTGTTGGAATTTACGAGCCAACCCCCCATCACGGGTTCGAACTGGGTTAAGTTAAAATTTTTTTACAAATTTTAATATGGGTTGATTTTTGACTCGGCTCATGTAGAACCCGGTTCATCCGGATTGAACCCGTGGTGAGTCGGGTTGGCTCACCAACTCGCAAATAAAAGGGTCATATAAATGTTTTTATTTTCTTTTAATAAGTTGGGCTTTATTTTATCCAACACATAAATAATTTGTATTTTTTTTTTATTTTGGTTTGTATTTGGATTGTATTAAAGTTTATTTAGATTTTAATTAAAATTACAATTTAGTTTTGACTAAAAAATAATAATATTTTTTTTAATTAAGTGAACTCGTGAGCCAATCCGTTTAACCCACCAATCCGTGGTGGGTCGGGCCGGGTTCGAATTTTTTTGGCTCGCTAAAAAATGAACCGGGTTGGATTGATTCACTAAATCATCAACCCGTGGTGGATCGAGCCGAATCGGACCGAATTACCTGTTTTGACGGCTGATATTCTGTTCTTCTACTTGAAGAAGAAAAATCTAAAGATTTAGACACAAGAGCAAACGAATTTGACAAGAGTTATTAGTTATGAATAACTTTTGATAATTAAATTTTATTCGATCTCATATAATTAATTTATAAAGTAAAATTTATAGTTCAATTCTATATTATAATTTGATTGATGCGAAAGATGAAAAGAAAAACTTATGACGTTTGGGATATTCTTTTAACATTACTTTATTTATTAAAATGGATTTATTTGAACACTATCTATCAGAATAATTGTTTTGACTATAACCTAAACTAAATTGAATTTGCGGACGAAACTAATGACAAATCAATCAACTATAAGCTCTTAACCTTTGAAATTTTAAATTAATTTTTTACAGAACATGTTCAGATTCCAAAGAACAACATGGAAAGCATCCATTGGATCACCACCACTAGTACATCTTTTTTCAAATGCCATAAAGTTCCATACATCATCAAAGATCATGATGAAGAAGTGAGCGTAGGAGATGAATTCATTTTCATTCTCTGAAACAATCGTATAGATCCTATATTTTATTTTAATTAAAAGTGGGTTATTGATAAATAGATTCTCCGTCCCATATCAGAAAAAGGCAAATAGAATGTGATTCCCAACTCCACACACATCGTCACCTCCTCCCAAAACTATGCACCATCTCACGTCAAAATCATTCCTTCATTCATTCAATTTCTAAATTGTTATTATAAAGTTGATGTTGGTTGAGAAGTGAATCCAGGGTTGGAAGGTTCAATTCAACAAACAGATGGCGAGCCTAAGAGTACGATGCATGCAGTGTGGAAGACCAATTGTGGTGCCAATGGAAGCTGCCTATAGCATGTCCATTATGTGTTATGCATGCCAAGCCCAAGCTCGGAATGCACTTCCACAAAATTATCATTTTGCCAACAACAATATCAATAATGCACCTAGTTACCCTCCTCGTCCTGGTTATGCACGTAGGTCATACAACCAATTCTATTATCCTCAGCCTTTGCAACTGATGGCTCCACCACCACCTCCTCCGTTGACCCCTTCTTCTTCCTTTGGCAACAAAAGGGCTGTGTTAGTTGGTATTAGCTATGGCAATCTGAGTAACAGTCTCAAAGGTTCTGTCAATGACGCTCAGAGCATGAAATACTTTCTCGTTAACAACTTGGATTTCCCTACCGATTCCATTCGCATCCTCACAGGTATGCTTTTATCTACCATGCAATATGAAGTGTTCTAATTTTAGTTTAGAGATAGAAATGAAAGTTGTGATTTTTAATATGTTTATAAGAGTGAGAAACCACGTTGTGCAGATGACCCAGAGGAGAAAAACCCGCTGAGAATTCCAACAAAATATAACATGCGAATGGCATTGAGGTGGTTGGTCGAAGGTTGCAGATCAGGGGACTCGTTGTTTTTTCACTTCTCTGGGCACGGATCGAGGGAAGTAGATATGAACATGGATGAGGTTGATGGATATGATGAAGCAATATGCCCCGTTGATTACGAGCACGAGGGAAAGATAGTTGACGATGAAATCAACGCCACAATCGTCAGGCCTCTCCCTCGTGGTGCCAAACTTCATGCCCTTGTTGATACCTGCTTTAGTGGCACAGTTCTTGATTTACCATTTATGTGCAGAATGAACAGGTTACTTAACATGCGAATGTGTTATTCACCCTCGTTTAACAAAGAATGTTTTATATATTGTTCTGAATCATTTGTTTCTGTTGAGAGCAAACAGAAAAGGTTATTATGGATGGGAGGATCACAGAAATCCTAGAGCTTACAAAGGCACGAGAGGAGGGTTAGCAGTTTGCATTTCAGCTTGTGATGATGATGGAAATGCAGCAGATACATCGGTTAGTTATGCATCTTTTTTTCCTTTCCAGTGGTTTGTGTGTAAATTAGAATAGAACTGTTTATAGAACATAGTTTGTGTCTGTCTTTTTAGGCCTTTAGCGGTGAGGAAAGTGCTGGTGCTTTGACTTTCAGTTTCATCCGAGCCATGCAAGAAGAACCTAATTTGACTTATGGCAACTTGCTTAATTCCATTCGCTCCACAATCCGTGGGGCTAAAGAAAAAACGTTTGGCCCAAACGATCAACAGCTTGGCATGAACAGTCGCATGCAGTATGCTCATGTATGTATATCAATTCATTCATTCACTTCTCCTTGCATAAAACACTAAGTAGTTGATGCCAAGTTGATTTTTGTTGGGTTTTGTTTGCAGGAGCCTCAACTCACGTCTTCTGAGAAGTTTGATATTTATACAAAGTCAATTGTTATTTGACACAACTGGTATTGCACTGAAAAAAGGGTAAAAAGAAACCAAGAGGGACACGTGAGGTTTTTTCTTAATCGACAGACAAGTTTTTGTTAATGACTTTTACATCTCCCAACTATTAAGGTTATATATTATGGCTTGTTTAGTTACAGATTAAGGTTATAGCTTGTTCTGCTTTAGTATATTAACATGCTCGACACAAGGATAGTGTTGTTGGAGGAAAGAATAATGCCAGGTTGGAAAGAGACAAATAAAGGAATGCTGATTGCTAAGAGGTTTGGCTTTAAACAGGGGAACCATTATGGTAGTACTGTCATACTCATAAAAATAAGAAAAAAATGTTACCTCTCTCTGTCTCTGTCTCTGTCTCTGTGGCTTATGATGGAAACGTTTCATGTGGTTACTTGATGCTTTGTTTTGTTTACTAAATTAAGGAAATGTTAGTTGTGGCTATTGTTGCAGCAGCATTTTGATGAGCAATGCTGATAATAGACCACAAAACCAATGGCAATGCAACCCAGTCTGACACAGCGAAATAAAGCCATGTATGTCTTGAGATATATTGTCAATTGTACATAAATTTTCAGAAAAACAAAGGTAAATAAAGGAGAACCTCGTGCTCGACCAACGGTGAAAAAAAATGGAACAAACTAGTATGCTAAGCCTTTTTTTTTTCATTAAATCAACAAATTAAAAAATAAATGATCCCCCTTCTCCCCTCAAAAAAAAAAAAAAAACAAAGAAAAAAAAGAGAGTAATCCTGTCGGAAAGTATAGAAAATTAGATCTGTAGTAAGCAGAAATTTCCGGCAAGGAAGTTTGATCTAGCTGCTAATAAAGTTAAAAATGGACATTCTCCTCAGAAGCAAGCGGTGACGTGGGACAGGACTTTGCAGTACCTGTATCTATAAGGAATGCTTTTAAGTGCTTCCCAAACTCTTTTGGCTTTTCTAGGTTCACTGCATGCCCTGCGTTCTTGATGATTACCATTTGAGCATCTTCTCCTATATGCCTGCTCCAAAGTCAAATCCACACTTAACACTCTAAGATCATGTTTGAATGCAAGTCATGACCAAGAACATGAGCTTCCACTGAATTGAAATCTCTCACCTTTTTAATCTGTGGGCTAACTCCAGAGGGAATACCTGATCTTGCTCTCCCCATAGAACTAGAGTAGGCTGCTCCAATGTAAACCACAAAATTGTCAATATTCTAATATTCCAAAGAAGGTGAAGCAAATAATCTAGTTGCTTGGAATTTTTTTCTGAGATAACTACAGATCGATGCATCACAAGATGACAATTATTTCGAAAACAGTGAGGTTTGTTTTAGAAAAGTATTGCTTGCATGGATTCTAGTAGTGAAAAGTATAGATGATAAAAAAACAACATTAACAAGCTCATGATTGATCAACAAAAGAAGTTTATAAAGACACACACACACACACGTAGAATACTGTATGATAAAGTCTAAAAGTATCAACTAAAGGCATAAGAATTTAAAGAAAGAATAAATACCAGTTGGATCTTAGGAAGATCGGAAAGTTTCCGGCCTTTCAGTATCGCCTCAAGCAATTCTCTCTTTTCTTCAATGTATTCTGTACACATCACCTGCAAAAGTAACAAACACAGAATTGGTTTAACGTCCTAAATCATTTGATCTTTATACCAGCATGACCCTTGATTAAAACTGCTTGCTTCACTTGACCAAATTTTGTAAATTCAGCCACAGAGACATAAGGGTTACCACAAACACAATCAAACTCAAAGCTGAGGCCAATTTTCAAGAAAACTTTGACATACAGAAAAGAACTTGAGCTACAAATTCACGTTTTTGGAAGGGAAATTGGAAAAAAGAAAGAGATGCATACTTCAATGAAATCTTGAAGGAACCAGGTAGGGACTCCCCTGGCGGGTCTAACAAAGGAGAGTTTCATCAACTCCCTGAGTTTATCTGGTGTCTGTGGCAACAAGATGCTTGAAGCTTCTTCCAAAGTGGAAACCCTAAACAACCCATTCTGCATATCAACCTCCTCCAAGCACACCCCAGCACAGCACAGCACAAGCTTCTCCACAACCTCAGGGAACTGAACACCCACACTGTACCCTACAAACCCACCGTAGCTGATCCCCACCAGGCTCATTCGGTGCACCCCATGAGCCTCCATCATCTTCACCAAGCACTCCGCCTGGAACGACTCGCTCCTATCTCTCCGCGACGTGAAGGACTCCCCGAAGAACACTAGGTCCGGCACGTAGACGTTAAAGTGGCCGGTGAAGTGGCGCACGTGTTCCCCGTATTGCCACATGGCGTTGGCGCCGAAGCCGTGCACGAGAACGAGGCTGGGCTTGCATGGCTTCTGCAGCTTGGGCACCCAGCAGTGCATGGTGGTCCCCTCGCCGAGGTCCGTGGCGACGGAGCGGAGCCCCGCGGAGGCGAAGAGGTGGCGGTAGACCCAGTCCCGCGAGGCGGTGAAGCTGAAGCATTTGGAGAGTTTCGGCAACATGGAAAGCGTTGGTTGAAGGGTTGAAGGGTTGATGAATTGGAGGAAGGGAAGGAGACGATGAGGAAGAGAGGGAAGAGGAAGAAAAGGAAATGAAATGAAAATTCGTAAGAGACAATAACGTCAGGATATGATTAGATGTTTGTTATTTGTGAAATAAAATTTAGTGATGAAGAGGAAGGAGAATACGAGGTAAGGGTCTCCCAACACGACATCAGTTCGCAACAAACGCGGACTGCCATTTCATGTGACACATGCAATTCTACTATTTTCTTCTTTCTCCTTTTTTTTTTTCTGCATTCTTTATTTTACGACAATGTCACACACTTCACAAAGGACTCCTCTTACTACTTCGTGGTCAATGCAGTGGTTAGGTTAGGCTACAAAAGCCCTTGCTTAATAACTCTTCAAAATAATTTTACTCATTAAGGACATTTTGAGAAAATAATAATTGTGTGTAAATGCATAATAAGAGTTTTTTACTAATTAGAAAATCAACTATTAAACTTACAATTAATGTGTGTAAATATGCATAATAAGTTACGTAATTATGCCAACTGTGTTACTTTCTTTCAATTCTTTTTTACGTTACTGTTTTATTCTTTTCAGTTATTCAAAAATCTATTCTTTTACATCTGAACTAATCATTTCATAGCCTGAGCGTTAAAAAGTATATTTATATATTAAATCATTTAACAAATGATTTTATACATTGAAAAAATGAAAGATAAATTTTAATAAATAAAATACTATTCTAGTTTTTTTATCGGCGATACTATTATTCTAATAAAAAATCATCAAAAATGTATTGTTATTAGTTCAATAAATATCTCTTCAAATATCCTTACAAAATCAAAACCATTATATCTATATAAAAAAAACAAAAGGTAATTCATTAATATCAATGAAAAAAGCTAAATGTGTTATTCTATATGAAATGGATTAAGGAAACATATTCCATAGTAGAGAATTTTCTTATACCTAGATTCCGGAAATGAGTCCTAAAAATGATTGAAGTTTGTTTATTGTTAACAAATATTATTCATATAATTTTAATTTTTAAAACAAATATAATTTTCAATTAATTATGGTGTAAAGAAGTTTAACATAAATTTGGAAATAAGTCACTTTCATATATGTATAGAACAAAAAGAGTTTAATCAACATTTTTTCTCCAACATTAATGTCACTTGTATATATATATATATATATATATATATATATATATATATATATATATATATATAATATAATTATTATTTAAAACTCAGTTTTAAAATTGAAAGTGAGTTAAACTTAAAATTGGTATAATTTCATATAATTTGGATCGATCTAGCATTTGGATCAAGATAACATGATATACACAGATTGACTCTCAAAATATGTCTGAAAAAAACTAACTTTTCTTTTCCGCACAAACATTTTGAGTCACATCTAAAATTTACAGGAGCCTGTTAGACCAAACTATTACGCAGACCTCATTTGCCTTTTAAACAGGTGCACAAACAGAGAGGGGAGGAAGAAAAGGAGGTGAGTGAGACAGCGTATACTTGGGTCCAAATTTCTATGCCTTTGTTTATAATACTTTTTAGAACAAAATTTCCAGATGAGATCAAAAAATGGAGCATCCCACCAACACAGACTAGTCTTCCCCGTGTTGCTCGTATAAAGTGCAAGAAAGGAGCCAAATCGACAGCCATTAACATTCTTGAGACGTATGAAGGTCAGTGTCGAAAGAACCGCTGGTATCAACTCCTGTTTTTTCTGAGTCTTTTCTCTGCAAGACTAGCAGTCTTGTTCTGTGGTTCAAGAACGAGAGCATGCTGGAAATCTGGATAAAACGTAAGAAAATGACAGAGGAAAGGGAAAATCATTAAGAATAAGTAGATGATCCAGAAAAAAACTATCAAATACACCTAGTTAGCCTGCCTGATAATAGTCTCTATGGTAATGGTCAGACAATGAGGCCAAGAATCAAAATTCCCTATTACGGGACACAACGAATACCTCATCCCACAACAGTACAAGATTCGAGTACAACTAAGACATCCGAAAGTCTAACAATTACGTGCTCTATCTCAAACAAAACCCTTTTTCACCCATGGTCAAGTATGTGAGTTCCTTAAAGATTAATTAAAAGATCTAATGAGACCAAATAAGGTACACACCAGGCACACTTAAATATGATTATCCTCATTTCTGCCTTTTTTGTATTCAACAGTTTTGTTCCACCTGTTTCTAAACGTCATCATGCTCCATAGGATCCGCATCAGAATCAAGAAAACAAACTTTAAAAAAGAAGTCCAAACATTATTGGACTGCTTGCGCAATATCAAAATTGATTAGTAATGACTGTTCTATTCTATGATATATGTCCTTGTCAAGAACTATCCTACACCATTTCAAATAAGATTCAAATGACATGAAAGACAGTTTTATTTATTTTTTAAATTGACGCACCTTTTAGAGCTTCCTTATAACGAAGTAGTTGTTCTCTAGCAGTTCCACGCCTCAGATATGCCTTCACATTCTGCAGTAAAATAACAATACACAACAATCCCCAATGACATCCATATGTGCTGTAGATATTCTTTTAGATTGAGATGTCAAAATCAAAAAGTACTACGAAATACAGGGATCTACTAAATGTAAATTGCAAAAATAAATGATAACTGGAACACTATTAAGCTTCTCCTAAGACAGATACCCATCAGGTAAGACATTTTAAGGTATTCAAAGAAATACATTTACCATAATATTAGGAATACCTTATCATGACATATAGTTATTAGAATTCATTAGTTATGGTTATTATTATACATGCCAAGTTTTAGAATACAAGTTTTTCACGATTTTGGCACTGTTGTCACATGCCCTAGCTTCTCACCTTCTTATCATATAATATGGCCTTATTGCAGTCCTCCTCAGCTTCCTGAAAGCTGCATATTTTCACAGTATACACCAGTTACATAGAAATGATGAAAGACCCAATTGTAAAAACAGGAGAAACCTTGTACCATCCTAACTCCAGGTAAGCAGCTGCCCGGTTGCTGAAGTAAGTTGCATTTGTCCCATCCAAGTTAATAGCCTCACTGTAGTAATCGACTGCCTTATTCCACAACCTTCCTTTAAAGGCTGCATTTCCCTGAAGAAAAAAAATGCCTTTTAGTGATCCATGCCACATATTGAAAACCTATCACCATTCCAACACCTTTACCCCATATAAAACCATTGACCCTTTTTGAGAAGTTTTGATACAGTTATATTATACATTCATTATTAATCAAGTGATCAAGTCTAACGGGTTTTACAAGATGACCTTATTTACAAAAGAATTTTATCAGAATACAAAAGAAATGCTGAAGTAGAACTAACCTTCTCCTTCAAAAGCTCGGAAGTTTCTATACCACCATTTGTATCCGGCAGTGGCAAAGCATAAGCAACAGTAGCTTGCTCCTGAATTGCTCTATACATATCCAAAACCGTATTAAGAAGAAATTTATCAGCTCCATGGGCTGAGATGAACGAGACAGAAGCACAACAATCATTGTGACATCCTAACGGAATTGCAACCTGCAAATGATGCATAAGCAAAATTAAAAATCATCAGAAGTTTCAGATAAATAAATAGAAGTTGAGAAGAGGGAAAACATTCATTCTTCAAAGCCTAAAGATAACAAGATACCTGACAACATCCAGAGATACTAGCAATGCTAGATAATGCAAAAGCTCTGTCATGAAACTCGGAAGAAAATCCTTTCTCTGTATTAAGCTTTAATGGATCATCTGGAACAGTGGGAATAACTAGTATTCCATCATCCTGTAAGACAATCAAAAACAGAGGAGATAAGGGCATACCATAAATAAATACAATACATTAACAAAGCCTGTTTGACATTTAATAATAAGAATCAGAATATCTTGATGGAATAATTTTAGGACAAATCAGTTTTTCAAAAATTGATATGAAAATCAATGCTATATAGGACTACTAGTTTACTTTCCATTTTCCCTAATCTTGCCGTAACAAGTTAAGAAAACTCAAGGCTATAACTTGGAAAGTTTACTTACAGTGACGAATAGCAATGACAGGCATACACACGGCATCATACTAGAGTAAAACATTGAAGAGAGTATATTAGTATTTAAATTATACTGATAGATTAATATTTAAAATATATTTTTCGTATATATTATGGATTTAATTCTATATTTTATTCTATGATTCTATAATTTCCTTTTTCTTTTATTAATCCTTTTAAAATTATTAACTTTTCTTTTTTACAACTATTTCATACAAAATGCTTATATTTTAATATTCTTCGACAAGTATTGGCACAATCCTACCACGACTATTTTCTTACGTAGCCATAAGTATTTTCTACCATGATGACTTCAGTAACATAGTATTGTGATTCATTCATAAATATTTCATTTATTCAATTTCTTTTTAATTTATATTTGAAAATGAATAGTATTACACTAAAAAGCTTTGCTTATAAATAAAAAAACTTAATGATATATTAAAAGTCATTTTAGTTTTCAGTTTTTTATTTTTTTAATATTTTAAATAATATGTAATACGACTCCACACATTGCACATTTCACCATGCTAGTTTTAACATCATTTGAAAGTTGAAAACATTAAGCTTGAGCATTACTGACAAATTTCTGCAGATATTACAGTACCTTTAACAAGCGTTGGAAAGCAACCCGCATTTCAGTTCTTACTTTATACAAGGTTTTCACATGATCATGTGTACTATTCATGGCTGCAATAACACGCTCAGATACAGCACGCCCTAACCTGGGTTTGACTGATTTAAACCACTCTTCATGATTGGTTTTGAATTCATATCTGAAGAGCAGATACAAAATTGCAATAAAGGGTTAAACAAGACCCTAAAAAAAATTTTAAATGCAATATGTTTATTAAAAAAGGCAAACGAGGGAAATGATTCATCAACCATACGGAAACATAAAGTATATATTTACTAGTAAAATACTAAAGAATAAATTAGCATACCCTTGTAAAGAAAACATAACCAAAGCGAGATCCTTCAATATGGACACTCCATTTTGTTGGTGTGTTATATCATGAAATCCCTTTAAACTGGGAACATTAGAGGCAATATACTGGCAAATATTCATACGTTGTGGGGACTGATCTGCAAAAGCAATTGGACCAAGAGACTTCATTGTTCATAAAGCACACAAACTTCCCTTTATCATGTCAAGACATTCAATGTTTTATCACTCGCTGTATCAACAATCAACCATACAACAACAACAAAAGCCTTTTTACACTTGGTGATAACAATCAAGCGAATCAACCATAAAAATTATATTGATATGTATAAAGGAATCATACATAAGTCTTCGAAGGTAAAGAAACTTACAACCAGACAAATTTTCAATTGTTTTGTCAATAATATATACTGTTTTCTGTGAAGGAACTTTAGATAGTTGAAAAATATCATCTGCAAAAATAATACGCCTTGTCCTTTTGAGCTCCACCAAATTCGTTGGAAGTAAAACAAGTCCAACATGACGTAGTACAGAAGCATCCCGAGCAAACCATCCTACAATGTAGTTATGCAATGAGGCAATAAACAATTAAAGAAGAGAATATTAAAAAAAAATTGTGCTCACATTAAAAGAACAACAGTGGAATCCTAATTCAACCCAATGAGCAGTAACTTATAATTAAGGTAAGCATATATTACACTGGGATGTCAGACCAAGACCTAACTAGACATGTTATACTGTAGAAACTGGAAAGCAATACCGATTACCAATCATCATATCTTGTTATATAGGACTCATCTGAAAATTTCTTAAACCGTGAATGTAATTTCCCAATTTTATCCACGTAATACTGGTCAAATGGAAAATTGATACAGAATTTAATAGTTTGAAAGAGATTAAAGGTAGATGTGGATATTTCAAATAAATAAAACCTCTTAATATATGAAAAAACAAATTAAAAGCATGGCGGTAAATCACACAATTAAGCATCATACCAACAGTGTCCAAGCTTTGTGCATTTGGAAGAACTCCAATGGTGGATACAACACCATGAGATGGTCGAAACCCAAGAATACCACAGAATGCTGCGGGAATTCTCACACATCCTGTTGTATCGGTACCTACAAAAGCAAGCACGATACTTGATACAGAAAACAATAGCAGATGATTTTTATGATCACAAAGTAAGTGCAATTTGTAAGTTTTCATATATGGATAAGACAGTGACAGACTATGCACAACAAGCCATGCTGCAACAATACATGAATGAGATCACAATAATAAACTACGAGCTGGAATCCTGAAATTGTGAATGCAACTATCCAAATATAATTTGTATATCCCCACAACCATGGAACTGAACTTTTAATAAGTGTGAGCATAGAAAAAACTATTTCACAGCTGTATAAGACCAAATAATACACACAAACGAACACTTTCCACTTTCCAGGAATACATTTGAGCACAAGAACAATTCCAATGTCCAGACCAAAATAAATTGATGATTGTTTATTACATTGAATAGGCAAGCTAATAAGTGAGAATACATACACAAATTGAGAGAATAGCATTTTCAAATGAAAGATTACTTGACAAGCAAGTAAACTAAACTCACCAATAGCAAAGTCAACGAGACGGGCAGCAACAGCAACAGCCGAACCACTGGAAGAACCGCCAGGGATGGATGAGGGCAAGTAAGGATTAATTGGCGTTCCATAAAACTTGTTCTCACCGGAAATCCTGCAATGCCGACGACGCAAGCCACCAACAAATGAGTAAAGTAAACGAGTTCAGAATCAAAAGGTTAATAAGAGATATATCTTAACGATGATGAACGGTTACACACTAACACTTATTATTACACACCCAAAAGAGAATTCATCCATAACAGTCTTGCCAACACAAGTAGCACCGTTGGAGAGGAGAGCAGTGATGACAATGGCAGTCTTCCCAGCTTCACTGTGCGTCCTCTTCCAATGAGGGTTCCCAAACCCCGTCACATACCCCTTCACATCGAATCTGCCGCAAACACGCAATCACTAAAACTCGTCTAATACTAGTACGCAAAAATATTTGAAGCAGAGGGAAATAAAGAAATGAAAGACGAAACGAACATGTCTTTGATGCCGAAGGTTAGAGCAGAGAGCGTTTGCGTTTGGTCGGGTTGAGGAATGGGGAGAAGTTCGAAACGCTCTACGAATGCACCGAAGTCCTCTTTGGGGAGCTTCCGCCGTCGCCTCCGGCGGGTCTCGGCCAGAACAACGGCGCCGGCGAGTCCTATTCCAATGAGGATCCAGACTTTAGGGTTGGAGGCATTGAGCTTCAACGATTTAGACATGATCGCCAACTTGACGTGACGATGATACAGTGAACACGCAAAGAAAGGGTTTTACAGAAAGGAGGGAATGTCACCGCTATCATGCGCCGCTCCCAAATAAATTTTCAACCTAATGTACATTCGCGCGAATCTAGCATACTCTATTTTATTACATTCCCACTTTTTTTTTTCTTTAAAGAGTCAGATTACAAAACATTCCCAGCATATATATCTACGGATTATTATTGTTTTTCGGCTTTTCTTAGGTTTTAACGAACAAATGTGTCTTTCACTTTGTTCTTTCACGGCATCTAGCGCCTTGATTATTATATATTTAGTCAGAAGTTTGATGTTCTCATGTTGGACTAATTAAATGAATTTAATTTGAATAAGTTGATGATAAAAATCATATCACAACTCAATCATAGACTTTTATTTATGATAAGATTCTGAAATATAGAAGTTTGTTGAATTTTTCGACAAAAAGATTATTTGAAGCGTGACAAAATTTAAAATTTTAGTGAATGTGAAATTTGTACTTGTAGATGAGGAAAACGACATTCTCATTTTGAACAAAATTTAACATTAATTTCGAGTTGAAAATGAAATGTGGAAGTTTGGAGCAGAAGAAAAGTTCATGGATTGAATTAATTGTACGATATGTCCAACCAAACCTTGTTTACATTCAGTTGAAGTGGTCAAAAGATTTAAACAAATAAAATTAAAAAAAAAAAATGGAACAATTGGTGTCGACACTTGAAAAAACTAGGCATTGGAAAGGTAGGGCTATTCAAAGTATATTGTAACTTTTGTTCATAACAAACGCATAATTCCCTCGATCAAATTTAAAAGCTATGTTCAACTTCACACTGCTCCATGTAATAAAGCAAATTACAAAGAAAAATGATGGTAATAATAATTAATCTACAGAAAACAAATGATGAGAAACTAAATGGCAGGAACTAATTTGATGAAGAACTGAAATTTTACAGAGGAATGAGCAAAACCTATGTTGTAGAAAATGGATATCACGAGATCTCCAAACAAATGGAAGTCTAAGATTTATGAAATATATACCAAGAAAATATAGGGAATAGTTGTGTGGTGTTGTGTTGTGTTCCCTCTTTCATCAATCTCAACCCTTGAAACGAACTACAATGCACGAAATATCATCCTTGCTGTCTTTGTCCAATGCCTCTGCAACTAGCTTTTTTGCTGCCTTTTGTGGATCTTTTATCCTTCTTGCAATATCAACTGCCTCTTGATTTGCCATTACCTGCAATACAATGCAATGCAACTGATGAAAAAACAACTCAAGTGGTGTAGAAATTGTTCAAGTGCTGCATAAACAATGGACAGAAAGATATTAGAATGATGGAGAACCTTCCAAAGACCATCACTAGCAAGTATCAAAAACTCAGCATCTGAGTTAATATCAAAATGATGTACATCAGGATCAGATCGTAAGTGTGATTTTAGATTTTTGTCTCCAAATGCTCGAGAAACTGCAAGCTGCCCATTCACTCTTGCAACATCTCCTGATATAAACCACTAACACGTTAACAAACTCCTCCAAATTACACAACAATTCTATTAATGTCACAAATTACACAAACACCTTAAACACTTCATCTTATTGAAATATAAGAATGACAGCATAAATCCCTGCATTGATCGTGTAAGCAATATCTAACAGACATTAACTGACTAAGGTTTATTAAAGAACCTGGCATGTTGGAGACAAAGCCTCCTTTGTTCTCGATGAAGCCCCTCTCAGTATTTGGCTCATGATCAACGGTCATCTGAATGGCCACCCCCTTCCTTGACAAAACTGCTCGAGAATCTCCAACATTTGCGACCCATAAGTTCTGATTATTGATAAGAATTGCAGTGACTGCAGTAGATCCTCCTCGCCCCAAATCAGAACTGTGAGAAAGAATGGCCTGATCTGTTGTCTCGTAAGCTTTAATGATAGAACTGGCAGGATCAGTCCAGAAGTCCTCCTGGAATAGTCAAGAGTACAATTTGTAATTCCAAAATACAAAGTTCGAAGAAGAAAATTAGGCCAAACTTCAGGGTTTTCTGACGATAAAGAGGTTATATAAAATCACATTTCTTTCTCTACCGGACTCTCTGGTACGGTCTTCTGCTGGACATTAAAAATCTACTATGTTGATACTTTAAAAGTCTTTTTAATATATTTTAAAACTTCAAAATCAGATACTATCAGTGTATTTTGCAAGCACAACAGAGGAATAGTACAGAAAAATCCAGCAAAAAATCTGAATTCATGATAAATCAATGCATGATACATTTTAGTTTGGTTGAGTAACTGACCTCCTTCAAGATATTAGAAAAGAGATGCTTTTGTAAATATGCAGGCACACTGTCTCCCAAGTGTCCATCATATATAGCAAAAAGTCCTAACTCTTGCCCTCCGCACTTGGCAATTTTTGCTACATGATAGTCCTCCATTGGGTGGTTTGCTTTCCCTTTAACTAGGCTAAAACCATACTTAACTGGCCACAGATGGCTTCTGCCCTTGCCGGAGCTACATGAAGACCGTCCTCCAACCACCTACAACTATTCAAGTCAAAATACACTAACAAAAAATCTAGTGTTTAACATAAAATGCCATCCAAGGAACATGGTTGGAGCATTGAAGGAACTATTAAAAAGACAAAGGAACATGATTGATTATGCAAGGAAACATAGCATAAATGTGAAGCCAGGAAGTAGGAAGTTGTCAATATGCACAGCATTCAGATATAAATCAGAGAAACAAACCCTGTACTAGATAATTCTATCTGGTTCACTGTCAGACTTAAAATGCCACAGCCACAGAATACTGAGTATTTATCAGCACCAACAACTATACATAAAACATAATAAGCATGGTTTTGAAAAATGGTCAGGGTGCAAATTTTTATGCAAAGCCAAGGTTTTTGGATCAGTGACCCCAACAGCACAACTGCAATTGTGGCGCATCAACCGCATTTGTAATTCCCAACAATATCAGTGGCAACAATTGTGAGGGGGACCATGAACACAATTTAAAACCTGGCTCATATAGTAGACTGAAAAAACACTGACAAAACATTCAAGAGTCAAAATTATATTAAATAGACAGTTTGGTTTATAGCAACCATTTGAAATGAGCCCTATGTCTCGAAAGTCGCTTACTGCAGAAAGTCCAACGCGGAATGCTACTTTTCCGAGGGTACAGATTAAAAGCACAAAAGAAAATTGCATGTTTCAATTTTCATTAACAAGTACGCTTAGAAAAATAAAATTTGGGACACACCAAAGCCATTCATTGCCCCAGCAAAACTCAATCCGCAGATAGACAAAGGCTGCATAAGGCCCCTCTAAGATACAAGAAAACCTTTTAAAACGTTACGAAATTGTATATTCATGAAGATTGACTATTCCAAAGGCAAAAGTTTAGAATAATAATGAAGAGGCCACAGATTCTGACCTGATTGAAGCAACAGAAACAATCCATGAAATAATTCTGCCCCGCCTCACCTTCCCCTTCTATTGCTCAACATCAAACTCTTCTCAAATCTTCAGAACAGAAAATTTAACAAAAACTTGACGGCAGAGAAACTCCAAAACTCTCCAACAACTGTGAATTATCAGCAAAACATTCCGATCACTGAAGCAAACAATTCTAACAATCCTCCCCAGAAAAAGAGAGGGCAAAAGGAAATCTTTCCAACACCCAGATAATCAGCAGGCTAAAAAAATTCACAACCAGTCCAAAAATTTGAAATTTTTGGCAGAAAAAGATATGAGAGATGGACAGGAGAAGTGGGTGGTCTCCTCTATAGGAAATGAAGAAAAAGAGAGAAAGCAATAACGAAGGAACAAGAAAAGCTTATAAGAAAACACCCCTTGTGATGAAAAGAGGATTCTGAAAAGAAAGAAGAGAGCAAAGAAGATGGAGGGGTGGTAAGGTAACCTTATGGTTTTGTTGAGAAAGTCTGGTCTGCAATGGGTGCGAAAAGGCAGAGGTTGCCCTTATTGACTTTGCAGTTTTGTGTTTGTTGTTTTGTTGTGTGAATGTTATTGTAATTGCTATTGCTATGCTGACACACTTTGTTTGATTATTACGTACAGCTGTTTTGAGGTTTCATTTCATAGTTCTTCTCTCAACTCTCTCTTCTCTCCCATCGGTGGCTGCTTTGCCTTGGGTTGGGTGGGGACTTGTGAAAGACTTCAAAAGTCAGCAACACTTTCTTTCTTTCTACCCTCTTCACACTCTCTCTCTCTTCTAACCATTCTCTTATTTTTCCTAAGATAGCTCTTGTCCCCAAAGGATAACACAAACAATCTTATTTTACAATGAACCAATTTCTTTTTATATTCTTACTTGCTTGACCAAGCAACACAATCTAGTGATAAGTGTAAAGAGTTTTACCATGTATCATATAATAAAAATTTATTATTTTTTATGCAGTGTAAAGAGCTTTAAAATCTGTAACCAATAAAAAAAATTATAATAGGAATCACTTTTAAGTTAATTATAGACAAAGATAAATAATTTATAATTTCATCTTAGGGATGTATTTTTTTGAGTAATAATGTATTTTCTCACTAATAATATGTAAATAAAAAAATTATGATAATTTCACTAAAAACTTCTCTCCAACTCTAAACAAAGTAACTCGTTTTTGTATTAATTAAGAAATTTAATTAATACCATCATTTAATTCCAATAATGATAGTTAAAAGTATGTTGTCTTTTGCTTGAAATTTGATATAAAAAATAAAAGTGGTACGAAAATAATTTATTTCAATATATTATTGAAATGCATCATTAAATAAAATAGAAATTTTTTCATATATATTTAATTTTCTCAAATATTTTTCTCTTCTTTTAGTAAATTAAAATATAAATCTTTTATTAAAATTCAAATATGTAAAAGAAAAACAAAATTGACATAAAACGGTGCTTTTATAGCATTTTTTTTTTCATTTAATGTTTTCTGTCATTTAAACAAATAATTTTTATTTACATTATTTCACTATTTCAACCAAAATATTAAACTTAAACATTTTTCCTTTTAATAAATAATACTACTGTAATACTTACTCAATGATACATTTATAAATATTAAAAAACCTGCATCAATATTTGAATCAGGTTGGTCCTTAATAAATGCTAATAGCTTTTCTTAATTTCCGTTGAAAGATATTTAATAGGAGTAAAGGAATCACTTAAATATATTAGATATATTGTTATTTTCTTACATGAGTAGTAGCATGCAGTAACACTGTAACAACTTCTTACATTACATTATCACTTAAATTTACTTTAAAATTAATTATGTTTATTTATAACAAAGTAGTAATATGCTCATTAAAAAAATGAGATCATCTTAGCAAAAATATTTAATAAGATAACATATTTATTAAATTTTCAATACTTATAATAATCTCTTGTTTCAGTAAGACGGACAGAATTAATATAATACAATAAATAAATAAATAAATATATATATATATATATATATAATATAATATAATATAATATAATATAATATAATATAATATAGTATAGTATAGTGAGAGAATAAGATCTGTAATAAAGAAGTCAACGCCACAGGTTAGATTTCTGAGACAGAACATTAACTCTGTGCATAGAAACAGTACAATTGGCAATTGACTAGAAAGGTTTGATCTTAAAGATATTGTTTTGAAACAACACATTAAATGCCAAATGTAAATAGTAAAGAACTGAACTTTGAAGACAAGGATTCTGCTGGGTGGGGCTCAGATTTAATTTCAGATTAAGTTAAATGTGTTAGGGTTAGGGTTAAAATCAGGGTTAGGGTTAGGTAGATGATAATAGACAGAGGGTGATGACAAACATCTGAGAAAGTCAGAAACCACTTTGTTCTGTATATAGTAAAAGCTGAATGGTCAAATTAAAGACTTGTTTGGTTCCTCCATAACCATAATTGCATCTCTTCCAAATTTGTCCTGTTTCAATTTCAATCACCCAAAATAAAAATCAATAGAAACCAGTTCAAACTCAATTGTCCTTTCTTTACCCTTCAACAGTTAATTGACATTTTCTAAAACAAATATTCAAATAAAATTTGAATCTCCTTGTTTCATCCAATTTGGAATTTAGGACCCTTTGTAATTTTAACTAATTTTAAATTTGATATTCATTTTTTATTATTATAACCTTTTATATAATATATCTATTTAAAGTACCATAGACTGATTTAATTAATTGAAACGTAACAAAAATAATATAGGAAAATTTAAAAATTGAATTACAATTTATATTTTATAAAATATATAATTAAGACAATTAAATTTTGTATATATTATTTTAAATAATAAGTTATAACTTAATTAAACTATATATCCAGAAAAAAATATATGAAATATTATTTTTTTAATTTAATTATATTAATTGATATTTTCTATTTTTAATACTGAACTGGTTATATTATAATTATAAAATTAAACAACCTCAAGAATTTAAAATTGTCAAATGTCTTTGTAGGGATTACAAGACAGAAAGGAACAATGTTGCACAAACTACACTTAAACGTTACTTTAAATACCATATTTAAGATTACTTTTAGTTAATCAAAATTAAAAACAAAAAGTTTCTACATTCACAATAAAATCATTACAAACATAATGAACATTTTTATTATATAAAACATGCTGATCATCACTTTGCATAAGATAATCAATAATAGAATGATTACAAACAAGCACGAGTGTCTAAATTTGTTCAAGAAAAGATATTCAGACATCTCATCACACAATGATGAATATTTGAAATTCAGTTGATGAATTTGAACTGTAAAAGATTGAAAAATGGATAATGAATAAGACTTTCTCCAATTGGAAAAGAGAAAAGAAAAAAAAAAAGTAAGTGGATGTGCTTATTATTACAACCATGAATAGGTCAACTCCCCGTGATTGCATTGCATGCATTGGTTTGTGCAGTGTTTGGTGGATCAGTGAATAGCACAAAGCCAAGTCAAATCCCATTCAGATTTGGTACCACAACAAAACAATAGGAGAAGTTATTTTTGCTTAATTCTTAAAATGGCTACTCTCATTGTGCCATGGGAAAAACTAGAACCTTTAAAATATGATAAAATTCGCGTGACAACCCGACTTATCACGGATTCAAGTTGGGTTGAGTTGAAAATTTTTCATAAATCTCAATAGGGGTTGATTTTGACCCGATTCATGTAGAACCCAGCTTTCCCGGATTAAACCCGTGATGAGTCAGGTTGGCTCACCAACCCACAAATAGATGATCACACAAGTATTTTTTGTTAAGTTGGATTTTGTATTTGGGTCAAGTTAGGTTATTTTTTTTAGCCTATATATAGATAATTTGTATTTTTTGTGATTTTAGTTTGTATTTGGATTATATTGAAATTTATTTAAATTTTAATTAAAATTATAATTTAGTTTTGACTGAAAAAATAAAAATAAAATATATCTTTTTTAATTAAGTGAATTCATAAACCAACTAGTTTAATTATCTATCCGTGATGGATCGGCCAAGTTCGAATTCTTTTTATTCGTTAATAAATCAACATGTCACCACTTCACACGCGTGAAAACAAACAGTGACCTAGGTGTACGAGGTGGGGTTTTGCCACATGTACAACCCGTGTTGATGTCTCCTCCTTCTCTGTTTCTGTTGCTCTGTTACACAAAAACAGATGAACTTTTCCTGTGCTGCTATCAATTATCTTAAACCAACAGCAACAAGAATGCCAAAACCATACTACACTCACTTCTAAACTACACTGACAATTATGTCACTATTTGTAATCAAATATAATTGTAAAGAGTTATATATTCTTGTGGTTAAAAGTGTAGTCATGAACATTTTTTAGTATAAAGTCGATTACAATTTTAAATCAAATATGATAATTTAATTTAAGTTGTATATGTTCTTAGTAAAAATAGTCATCAATCAAATTTATCTTGTCAAAACGAGTTATTAATCTTGAAAGGTGGGATCTTTGCGATGTAATTTTTTACTTAGAGGGACAGTTAGAGAAATAAGATCTCTTCAATATAGTATACTCTTATATTTATATTTTTTACAATGTGAAAATGTGATGTACTTTTAACAATTTTATGTAAATTGTTTATGATGGTTAAATATCTAGTAATCAAATATTATAGATACATTAGCACTTGTGTAAATCACATTTGGTTGAATTAATGTTTAATTATACATACAAACAATATTAATATGTATCTTAAAAGATCAGGAAGAAAGAGTTATAAAAAAAATTAAACTTTTTTTCGTATGATAAAATATTCCAAACTAGTAACAAATCAAATTTATTGATTTGGTAGATTTAAAGGAAATATGATAAAAAAAAATTGTATTTCTCTAAAACGAATAAAATGAGAGTTTGAATGTGTAAGAGTTGATGAAGGACAATAAAACTATTTTAGTATTATCACATCGTACAATCAAAACAATTTTTTTCTTTCAACCATATAATAATTATTTTTTTGTTTTTAAATTTCATTCAAGTGTTAAAATTTGAATTTGAGATAATGTCCAAGAAATTCAATTAAGCTACATTTCAAAATTGATAACTTGCCTCTAAGTTAGGTGAAGCTAAAATCATGTCAGTTAGTCAAAATTAGATCAAGGGCAATCATGCTTGAAAATAACACGGGATTTGAAACAATAAAAAATTGGTTTTGAACCTAAATTAACACTTTATAGATTGAATTCAAAGTCACTTCTCCATAAAAAAAATAAAAATAATGCAATGAGTATTTATTTATGGAATCTTATGAGCAGTAGAGAAGAATGCAAAGAGGATTTGATTTGACAAGACTGAATCAAGAATGCACACTGAGTATAGTTGACCACAATAACTGCACTGTTGCTATTTTTTTAAAGAAAAATGATACTTTAACAAATTTTTTAAATTAGATTAAAACTAATTTACTATAACACTATAACAATTCTTTTAGATTAAACCTAAGTCGAATTACCTTATTTTGAATAAATGAGCCCAATTCTTTTATGATAAAAAAAAACATATGTTATTAAAAAATTATTAGAATGAAAAATAAATTTTAAAATTTCTATCAAAGTTATAAAAAAATATGCACATCAAAAACCAATTACAGGAATATATTTCTTTTTACTAATTTTCATAATGTTATAAAAGTTCTCTCTGATATTCTATCACATTAGATTAACTGTTACATTTGGTGGGTACCATTACAAATAACCATAAGAAAAATATTGGTTTTAATAATATAAAGTATTACTACAATACGAAGAAGGAATAAAATTATATTACAAATAGATAAATATACTATGATTTAAAAGAAACTTCAACATTATTAATATAAAAATATTAAATAAATGATCAGGTGGAAGAGAATTTTTTTCTTAATGATTAAAAAGCTATCTTATTATATTTATTTATGTATTTCAACTATAATGTGGAGTCCAAAAGTTATTTTTATTTTATTAATTAAGAGTCATATGTATATTGAATTATTTGGAAGGGATATGATGTATTTCAAATTAGACGACTTGAATATTACGAGTTTTGATTTTGTCCCCGTGCTTTCTATATCTTTTAATTTTTCTTTCTGGCATGAGTTTAAATTGTGTCTCCTCATGCTTTCTTTATCTTTTTATTTTTCTTTTTCTTTATGAACTTTTCATGTATGTCAACCTAGTTAAAATGTTAAGATTTTATAATAATGCCTAAAGTGAGTTTATAAAATAAAGTAATTAATATTCAATTTCTTTAAATTTCAATATCCCACCAACATTTTACTGCAAGAAAAAAAAATCACTAAAAAACAATTCCTTCACTAGGAAAAACACATATGCTTACAACTAAAATGACATGGTGCAGAAATAAGACTAACCGATCAAAACGGAATTTAAATAGTTCAGCAATAAAACAGGCCTGATAATTAGCACTTGGTATATAATCACATAATTTTTCCGCCACTGTGGACTTTTGTACAAATTGCAGTTTAATACTTTAGCAAGTTACATCATTATGTCATGACCCCCAACCATCTATAAACAGAATTATCCTGTTATACTAATTAAACCATAAATAAAATAAAAAAACATGTTTCATTAGACTACAACATCTGAACTGTGAAACCAAAGTGCGTTCTAGGTATCATAATCTATTTATACGCAGCGTTGGATACAAGTAATTTTGATCACAAATATATACATCAAGATGATGTTAGGACTCCCCAGTGCATGCGAAATATAGGCAAACTGGCCCCATGTATTTACAGAGGTGAAGATGGGAGTAGGCAGCGCAGGGTCAGTTAAATGCTATAGGAATGAAATTATCGTCTTCTAAAAGCATATCAATATCAATTAAATCCTCCACACCATCAACTGTCCCTTCAGAACTGGTCAAACCCTCGTTAGGTCCCTGCATGATATTTAATGGCTATGAGCATATCATATCATGAACCCAAATATTAATGACTCTGTACCCACCCTACCAGAAGTTAACAAATACCTTGGTTTGACGGAAGTCCTCGACAACATTTAACAGACGTCGGTATTGGGCACGTGCCTCTGGATACTGAACCATGGACTTCACTCTTGATAAGGCCTTTTGGATCTTTTCTTCCTTTTGTTTCCGTCCCTCCTTGAGGAAATCATAATCATCTTCTTTCTGAGAATCATTTTGTTGACTGGGGACTTTATTAAGCGCATCTGGTCGAAATCCACGTAAACCGCTACCCTTGCGCCTCCAACGTAATATGACCTTTTCTAGGATCCCCACAGACCAGATGATTGGTTTATACTGTTTCCGTACCTGGTGACCTCTTATATGGGCCTTCATACCACAGAATTCAATAGTCAGTGGGAGTAGCATGTCATGTGGAAAAATATATGAAAAAAGAAAAATGAAAAGAACACGACAGTCTATTAAGTAGTCACATTGAAGGTACTAGTAGCACAGTAGGGAAGGGCAAAGTTGATTGCCAAACATCAAGTTCACACCTAAAAGACTCAGGCCATAGATAATTGAACTAAAAGCTTTGGGTGTCCTCTGAATACCATTTCTGGTAGCTTCCTAAACTAAAAAAGAATGCAAATATCAATTTCCTTTGCAGGTAGTGACGGGTGGGTAAGGAAAGACTTGTAAGCAATAGTGCTATGTATAATTGCCTTTAAGACCATTAGGAGCTAAAGCTTCAAGCTCATGATCTTATGACTGTTAAAACACCAACCCACCAAGTAAATGCATGTTTATATTTTGGATTGTTTTCTCCAAATTTTGACAATCCCAATGTGTGACCCACATGTATACAATGGTTAAAGGAGAAAAGAGATGAAACAGTTTACAGGAGCATCTTTCCATTCTTTTTCCTGAGATTGTATCAATCAAAATCTCTCCAATATAATTGATACAGTGATTTGATGAGAACTTAAGAACATCCAACAATATTCTGCTTTACTTAAAAAGAAAGATGTACAGTATTAAAAATGAAAAAATCAATAAAAAGAGCAGATAACCGAACCTGGATTTTAACAACTCTTTGCCGAATCATCAAGAATTCTTTTCTCTTCTTCCAACCACGAAACTTTTTCTGTATGTGTATTGCAGCAGCATTGGCTAAACCATGTCCTTGTCCAGATTTGTAAGCCCTGGAAGCTAGAAGAGACAAAGCCTGCTGATCTGACAATCCAAGCTCATCATCACCTTCATACTGAGTTAACAGCTTCCTCTGAAATGACTGCATTCTGAATACTTGATGTATACGATCAGCAGCTTGTGTTGCATTTCGGACAGCAGTGAGCGAATCCTTGAGGCAGAGGGCATCTGGCATATCACCATAGAGCATAGGTGTTGCAGTTCGTTCTGAAACTGTCTGCACCACTTTCATTCCTGAAATTTCTTGCCGACCACCTTTTTGATCATCCACTTTGAGGGATTCAAGATTCTGAGTTAATGAACACTCAGCAAGAAAACCAGAGATTCCTTTGTGCCCGTTTGCAGAGGCAAGATCTGCAGCTGGTCTACCTAACGGAAATGCAGGAGATGGATCTGTCACTGCTCCACAATCTGCTCTCATGGAGACCAGGAAAGCAACTGTCCGTTCTCTGAGAAGAGGACAAAGAATAACAAGAAAAAAATTATGTTATGCAGAACACAGTATATTTGAGAAAAAACCAATTTTGTGAACAACTTCACCCTTGATATAATGTCTAAAATATGAAGAATATCAGAACAGTTAAAGAAGGTTCAACCAGATTACAAGACGTAACTTATGCTCAATGACTGTACTCAATAGAGAGGGGTAAAATCTCAAGGAACTTTACCTGCCACAGAATGCAGCCCAGTGAAGAGCTGTCCATCCATTCACATCTCGGAAGTTGATATTAACTCCAGCAGCTATAATTGGATTTATGGCCCAGTCGTAACCAAGAAAAGCTGCTAAGTGAAGCACACCTTGCCCACCCTCATCTAATACATTTGGTCCTTTACCATTCTCAGTTACTTTGTGAAGAAGCCATGAGTACAACTTCTCTTTAACCTGCCTGTGAAAAAGATGCTCCCTCACCATGTGTTGGGATATATCCAATTCTGTAGTTGGTTCGTCCTTAATAGAATATTCCTCTTCCTCTCTCAGTGAAATAAGCTTGAAAATTAAGTTCCTTTTCTCCATATCACCCTCAAAAGAATGGTTTGAAGGGTTCACTGGCTTTAAAGTAAGAAAACTCTCCAGTCGCAAATGAATCTGCATTTCAGTTGAACTGCCAAAAAATTCTGCAAAATCTACACTTCTAGCAAAGCCTTCTCTGAAATCGAATTCCCGCACTTCACTACAAGCTAGCCTATTGGAACATGTTACATAGAATGGGACCCGTCCAACTTTATGACGGGGAGCTTGACAGCACAAAATTCCATCAGCTAAAACCTCAGCTGGAACCTCAACTTCCCCAAACATACAGGACCAGTTACATGTTGTCACCTCTGGTTGACTCCTCAAAAATGATCCAATAATCAACACCTATATTTTTTAAACAGGATAAGATGCCAATCAAACTATATCCGGTTTTTGTTCATTTTATCAAGCAACATTGACTCAATCTTGAATAAAAAGCAGCAAATCCAATAATCATATACAACATACAAAAGGAGAGGGGAAAAAGAATGAAGATTGTCAGATGCGTTGAGAAATACCAAGATGTAGAAGAAATACAAATCAAGAACACTGAAAATTAAGAGCAAGCAACAAATGATATAATTAACAGCTATATATATATATATAGTCACAGTTTTATAATTCTTTTACTTTATAAAATGATTAATACAGAACATAGACCATATTTATAATTTTTTACATACAAGATTAACTAAATATACGTATAATCCTAATCCATTACCTACATTTGATGTGCATACAAAATTATTATCAAAACATAAATTGTATTTGAATTATTACACAAATATGTGAGAAAAATAAGTAGGGAAATTATGATAATGATCCAAAAACCAGCAAAAAAAAATGAGTAACAGAAAGCCATAAAAATGGGCAAAAAATTATTTAAATAAATGGGATACAAAATATAAAGTTGAGCAAGCATACGAGTGAAAAACCATGCAAATTGCAAACAGTGAAAAAATGTGGTGGATTCATTTAAAGGAATAAGATAAACTTCATGCAAATGAGCGGGAAAATAGAAGAAAATAATCATCTCAACGAGGTAGAAAAAATCATTCAAACAAGGGGAAAAAATATCTTACAAATAGGCAAAAAAGTTGGAAATAAGCAAGACAAGATTAATTTAAATTAACAGAAAAATAGACTGGAAAAGAAAATCATATATATTATATTATAATATATTACTTTATTCTATTATAATATGTATAATTATATTATTTTAGTATCAACATTATTTTCTAATAAAATATTTTAAATATAGAAAATTATATTAATACAATAATGCATAATATAAAAGAAGGGTTGGAAAATAATTGGAAGGGAGAATAATCATTTATATAGATTTTCAAATAGATCAGTACCTCAATATCTAACTCAGCATAAGCCCATTTAGGTGAAAAATCATTTATACTAAACAGTTGGTCCTGAGAGAGAGATGGGCTCAATGAGCTATCATCTATCACATGCTGGCATTCATCTGTACTCCATGAAATACCAGGTGTGGACTGCATATTCAAATCAGCTACCTCTCCTAGTTCTTTAGTAACCCACCGAGAGAAACTATCAACCTTCTTCAAGCTCTCATCTTTGTCCAATAATGTACGCTTCACAGTTAAGCCATAGTTGATAGATTCTTCATCAAGAACTTTGTTTGCAGAATTGGATTTTAGAGTATGTTGAGATTGTCCATCTGCATGCTCGTGTGGATAGTTTTTCTGCATAGGCTGCTCTTTTGGATCACCATTAAAACTGTACAGGATCGGAGCAATTTCAGAACTTGCATTACGAGCTTCATACCCTAGTAAATTGGTCCCATAATCAGATCCAAAATGCAGACCAAATGATTGATTCTGCCTTGACATTGGCATGTCTCCCGAATTGTCTTCAAAAGGAATCTGCATCAAATCAAATAACAAAATGAGTAGTTATATTTTTTGGCTAAATCTATTAAGTAATTAGTAGTTTGAAATTGCATACAAGAGAAACTGAAGTTAAGAATATCAGCTTCAAATTAAGCAATCAAAAGATAAAACAGACACCAAGCCAATACCCAATAATAGCCACCCAATAAGTTATTTAGGAAGAGTTCAAACTAATAAAGTACATACATCAACAAAAGATTGAGTATGGATACATATGAAGAAACTGTACTCTAGAGTTATATTATAGCAGTTCTGAAGTTCAGAAACAATTCAAAACCTTTTAATATGACACATGCAGCCCAATACCAGATAGTCCCATACAGCTGTCATATTACGTCTTTTCCATAAAGAAAAAAGGTGTTTGGTTCGACAAAATGCTATCCTTTTCATTTTCTAAGAATTTCCTTTACTTTCAAGTTTTCACTAATTTGAAAATGTTTTTGTTTAGATTTGCTTATCATGTTCTGGTTTTCTTCAAAAAATATTTCCAGTGTAATTTGTAATCTTTATTTATTGAATGACCTCTAACTTGCAGCTTGTGTTCTGAGACTGAAACACTCATATTGACGTAGAACATACATCCTAACTTACATGCATACCAAAACAATATCCATCTGACTATTTGATTATAAGGCAGTGTTATAGGTCACAATCAGTTCACGAGATGGTTTGGAGAGAATGCACAACTTGAATGGACAGAACTAGTTATTGTCTTATTGAAATGCATGGTCCCAAGTTTCCAAGAGAGAGAAAGTAATGAATATAAAGACATGAAAATCTCAAAAATGTCATTGCATCAGTATTTTTGAAGATATTGAATTTGTTTTAAGAAATTGAATATATCAAACCAAAATGAAAATGAACAGGCCCTAATAGTCGCAGATGGTACTGGTAGATATACTATGCAGATAACAGTATGTACCTGCCAACTCGATTGGAAAGACTGAGAGCTCTCTTCTTCCTCGGTGAGATCACTTTTGCCAGTTAAAAGGTCACCAAAAATGGTATGTTCTTGTTCAAGACCCATTGAACTAGGAGGGATGGAAGGAAACGATGCAAGAGAAGGATCATTATGCAATTTGGCAGCGCTTTGCAAGACAGTGTCCCATGGTGCCACGCCATGTGCTTTCTCACCATCAAAATAAGGAGTGTCATTTCCTCTAAATTTATCCCCGTCGAAAACTGGGATATAATCTGTTCCGGAAATTGATGACTGTCCATGATCACCTAAAATTTATTGAAGATATATGGGGATAAACATGTGTCAAAGATTGCCTAATATAAGTTACAAAATACCTGAGACAACCAAAATGGAGAAAAAGGAGAAACCTGAAAAGGAACTCGTATCATATGAATTGTTCAAACCAGCATCAATCTTTTCTGGCAATGGACCATTCCCTATATGTTGTGACCCATGTAATGGCCGCAACCCAGAACTAGCTTGGTAGACATCCTCTGGAAAAAATTGTGATCAAAAAATTTAACTGTGATGAAATAAATGGTCCAAAGTATTACCCAAATATTTGTTGTATCAGTGCACCAAGATAATTAAAGTATAGGAGAAGAAAAAACAAGGAAAATAAAATAAATTTCTCTTTAAGCTAAAACTAATTTCTACAGTTTAATTTAAATATAAACTATTATTAACGTACCGAAAAACCCATTTCCTTTTTCCTTCCTGTTTTTCTTCTTTTATACTTTTTTATGGAGAAGTTTATTCCAACACATTCTTAACATGTTAATTCACTTCACAGACAACATAAAATTTTTCAAACCTCATGAAATAAATTTAAGCAGAATTACCAGAATCAGCATCTTCACGTAAAGACATTAAACTGGATGATGGGCTGATGGAATCTGTGCTAAGTGAAGTAACCTTTTGGGAATCTGGCGGGACCTCATCACCTTCAGTATTTACTACAATATTTTTGTTACCCTGAGAAATAAACCAAAATAAATCTATGAAAAAGTAACTCATGCACTCAAGGCAATTAAGATCAGGACTACAAAACAAAGATTCTTCTATATTGAACAGCTCCAAAGTTCCTGCTTGAATTCAAGAAGAATATGAAAAGAATAGATTATGAGATCTTTTAAAAAAGGATGGTATGATATCGCCAAGAGTGTTTTTATCAGCATACGGCAGAGATGCAATGCAACTTTTGACTCATAATACTAGGTCAAACACAAGCACTTTCCCATTCAAGCAATTGAGCACAGACCACTGGCTCGAATCCAACCCATAAACCCAACATATATACATACACCCCATGACCCTTTGGGAATAGAATCCCCTCCATCTACGGGAATTAAAAAACATAAATAGCCTTAGTTTCTCTGTTCAGATGGATTTTGGAATCAACAGTGCCATTATAGCGCCTGATAAGACCACCGTTCAGCCTGCTATTTGGTCTTGCAACAGCCACTGTACCAAACCGTCGTGCTACAGCAGCTCACGTAGTGGGCAGGGGCCACTTTGCACTAGACACCACTAATTAAAACCCTGCTTGAGAGACCTATAAAAAAATGATTTTTTTTTAAATGATCAAATCCTAAATTGAGCATAAAAGTGTGTTGTTTAGTTATTGTAAATTGACACAGCCATATCCTTTCATGGGTATGTCTGAACGCTATTCCCACATCCTTGCCCTGTACAAGAAAACCAATCCCACAAAAAATGTAACTATACCCTATTTTGGTAATTTTTTCTATAATCACTTATAAAAAAAATTAATGAAAGACGAAATAAGTTTCTCTTACTCAATAAAATTAGATTGTACATAATCTGTAGAAACTCTCTCATTGTAACTTCAATGAAAGTTTATTTGAACTTATAGAAGAAACTTGTTCGATTTTTTCTTCTTATTTTCTTCTCCTACAAATGCTTACAAAAGGGTTATCAGAACCCAAACACAAATACAAACAATGTCCTAATTAAAAACTTGAATATAATCTGAATGCATTTAATTTGATAATTGGAAGTGTGACCATCACAACTTTGAACTCAAACTCTTCTAATGGCACATTGCCATGCCAGTAGGTGATACTAAAAGTATTAAAAAATTGACATTGACAACTGATCAAATTGAACTCTTTCGGTGGCTGCTGACAGTATGAAAAAACTCATCCTGCATATAATTTCATTAACTCCTTTAGCAACACTAGTTAGAGCTATGGTTATTAGATAATAAAAAAAAAATGGATGGCAATAATATCATTAATCATTCATGATGGCTCAACATAAACTACAAGAACGGCAGCTGCTTCATTCTTTCCCTTTCAACTGCATCATCATATTTTGTAAAACACCAAAACTCAAGCTATAGAGGAAAAATGCTCTAACAAAAGTAAATAATAGATAGAGTCCAAAACCTAGAAATGAAAGAACTATAAATGATAAGAAAACACAATCATTGGAAGGTAATAAATAACAAGAAAAGGTAATAACAGCAACAAATATAAAGAAATGAAGAAAATACCTTAACTTCCAAGTAATGGACAAATACTATGTGCATCATATCCCTGGAATGAAAGAAAATTAACAAGAAAACCATTTCCAGATTAATTATAAGACATGAATATCACGGTAGATGTAAATTGAAAGCTCATATTAGTAAAGATGCGGCAAATTATTTAAAACACAATAAGATTAAAAAATGCCATCTGCAATTTGTAGATAAAGAAGAAATTACATTAGGAACAAATGGCTGAATTTGATGATCACAACTAGAGGTAGGATAAGAAATCCTTCAAAAACATTAAACACAAGAGAAAGGGAAGAAAGATGCAGTAAAGCTTCTCAACCAACATGTCTAAAGCTAGAAACTCCTTTGAAGTATAGAAACACCAGAAAAAGCGAAAAATGTAACTCCAATGCGCTACTCACTAAGCTTGACCGTAACGAAACAACCTTAAACACTTTTATCTATAAATTGACATGAGATATGATACCAAATGTACTAATGCAGTACTTGGAAAGAAGCTTACAAGTAACAAACACATGAAATATGACTACAATTTAATGTCCAAGACAACTTACACAAAATATTGTATGTAAATTAATTCATACTCACGGTTCTAGCATCCAGTAGCTTCGCCTTTGAAAATTTTCATTATCTTCTCCATGGGCATAGTAGCAATGCAACACATCAACACTTCCAACCTAAATTTGCTTAAATGATGTTACAACCCCAGTGAATAATTATATAATAGTATAGAGACTTTCTTTGCAATTAGGGAAGAATAATTGAAAAAATTCCAATCATCTTATGCATAAGTTAATCTTTTACAGATTTGATTAACTATAAACACAAAATTTAACCAAATTATTACCTTCAACTTTTCATGAGCTTCTTTCACAGTTTTTCCATCCTTTTTCTTTCTCCAATTATGTCCATCCTTTCTAAAGTACCTCAAAACCTTTCTATCAAATAAAAAAAGTGAACCACCTGAAATTATGAAATAAAAGTCAAAGTAATGTCTTTGTAAACACAAAGTAATGATATAGGAATATGATTAGAAGCTAAAAGATAGAGTGAAAATAACAACAAAGCAAGTTATAAGAAAACAACAAAATACGAATAATAACATCCTAAATCCTACTAAATTGTGACGATTATGCAATAAGTACATAAGGTGCTTTTTTGCTACCAAGCTTCACGATTTTTTTTTTTTTACTGAAAAATAACGTGCCTTTATTTATTGAACTGAAATAAAGGATCTATCGGAACATGAATACCTTAAGTTCAGATAATGAAAAATTAAAAAACTTCATACAGTTTTAAAAATAATTAAATTCAGTTAAATAAACTTAAGAAGGAGAATACTTCCATTTTGAAACACATTGTTCAGCACCTAGAAAGATATGATTAATTCAGGCCAAAATGTTCATGAACACCAAGTTGCACCAAACAAGTCAAGGAAAATCAGTTAGTGAAAGCTTCTTGGGCAATTCATCTAATCCATATATAAAAAGTATATACTGGTGCAAATTAATATATAAGTAACATGCAGTAACCATACTTGGTGGCCTGTTATGAGGTTCTGAAGTGATTTGAAACATCTGATAATTACGAAGAATTTCACAAATTTCTGCAGGTCGCAACCACCGATGCTGGGCTTCAAATTGTAATTGTTGAATATCTGCAAATTGATATCAAGGCATTTGGTCAACTATTTCATTATGAATTATATCACATACAGAATACAATTTTCAAGTAAGCTTATAAAATCAAATCATGGCCGTAAAATTCACATGGATCATAAGAACATTTTTGTAATAATAGAATAAAAATGAAACATAAACTGACATATGAAAATAACAGCTAATGCCATTCACTAGTGCAATTTCGAGGTCAAAGTATCCAGTACATAAATTTAGTATCCTATAAGCCAACCCCCAAACAAAATCAATTAATCCACCAAATATATTCCTATCTTCAGATTTGTTTCTTTATGTGATTATTTGAAACAGCATAAATTGTGTTAAAAAAAGTTTAAAATAAAAAATACGAGATTTTGACCAAAAAAACTGCTTTGATCAATGTTGTCAGAATCAATCTCTTACATGAGACCGGGAGGGGGATTAAAGATGTAAATTGAAAGATGCAACCAAATGAAGCAAGATTACACACAAACATGTCCATGTGATAAGGAAAATATTTTATAAGTAATAACGTTGAACTAAGCTTGAACTCAAAATTTATATCCGTAGATTTATATGGGTAATTTTCGTTATGCTTATATTGACCCATAGAGGAGTGCTACCAACCTACTCTTTAGAACGCACTCTTTCTTATTCGTAAAAGTTTATAGGAAAACACAATCATGACATAATCATAATGCTCTTTTTAGTTGTATTTAGTTTTCTTTTTTGGCAAGGAAAATCCCTCTAATGCATGTGCTTTTTCCAACAAAACCATTTAGAAATAGTTACAAATTTGGCAATACTACTAGGTTAGCTAATATGGGGGGATTGAAGCTGCATATTAGTTAGTTTCACCACTCTGGATCCGAAAAAGTGGAAAATCGATGCAGTGAAGAAATACCTATGAATCATTCATATCACACAACCCTAGTTCCAAATACGCTGTAACACCTAAAAAAGCGTAATAAGACTCCAAAAAGTACCAAAATGGTAATTTCCCCAAATCAATTGGGCACAGTTTTAGCCAACCTCAGTAAGGGCCAAACCTTAGGTCCATTCATTAGTCAAGCCATTAACAGTACCTGACACTTAGACCCAATAACAAGAATGCACTCAATGAAGTAAACATAGTTCAATAGCTGAAGCTCCGCAACAAGAAATTGGGTCGAAAAAACAATTGAATTTACAGGATCGAAACATTGCACGAGAAATTAAAAAGCAAAATGAAAAAGGCAATTAGAAAATGACCTAATGGACGACGCAATCCATAAGCAGCTCCCTCCGCCATGGCGAAGACTGAATCTGAGATCAACGCGAACGACGAAGGACGAGAGAGACAGAGACTTTTTTTCTTTTCTTTTTCTTTATTTTTTTCTTTCCCCCTCAACTCTCCAGTGACGTGATAAAGTGAAAAACTGATACTGTATTTTTGGTATTTATATTATACAGAGTAACGTACTGGCTCACACACATTTAGTAGTATAACTTTAATTATTAATTAAAAAATCATAAATGTTTATCTCAATTTTTTGCTTAATGAATTTCATTTTTCATTTTAGATTTTCTGATTAATTTAAATATTAAGAAAATTAGATTTGCAAAACAGTGAGGTCATTTCTGCATAAATATTATATTGAATTATTAATGCAAAAAAATAAATCAAATGTTAAAGAAAAAGAAAGTTGTGTTTAATAAAAATAAGTTATGCAAAGAAAAGGTATAAAATAAAATAAAAAATTGCAAGAAGCGGTTATTTTTTGCAAATGGGGTTTGACCTTTGAGAGACCAGCAGTTGAATAACGCGTTAGGAACAGGTAAACCCATCCCGTGATGTCTCAATCTAAAATTGACGTCATTTTCTATCTTTCCATCTATTATTTTAAACTTTAATTAAATATTTTTTTATTAAAGAAAATTACAGCAAATAAAATAGTATTATGTAATGTTAGATATAAAAAATAAATAAATTTGTTTCACTATCAAATATCAATAAAAAACAATTATAATTATATAAATATTGAATAATAATTTAATTAATTTTAAATAATTATGGAAAAATATAAATAAATAAATAAATGCTTGTCTTAAAAATTCATTTTTAAAAAATAAAAAATTTAGGATGTTAAATCACTTAATAAACGAAATATGTCTTAATAATTTAAGATGTGAACGAATATCGGAATCAAATAAACAGATCTACAAGGTTTACTTATTATTGTTTTAATTTTATTCGATTTTTTCAATTTCATCATAATTGTTTCGATATACCTAATAAGTCTCATATCGTTTAGAAATTAAGGTCAAGCACCGTCCGAGGAACTTTTTAAGGACAAAATTATGACAGAGTTCAAACGCTCCAAAACGGACAATACTTCGGAAACGCGGTGATGGTTCCTAATGATGGTTGTCGGACGAACTTTGGACTGAATCGGAACATTGACGCCCACCGTGGGGACGAACAACTCCTCTTCAACTTTCCTTGTCCTCAATTGGGGGCTTGTTCCAATACACCTAATAAGTCTCATATCGCTTAGGAGTCGAGGTTAATTAAAATTTAAATATTCCTACCAATGGAACAATACCTAAAAAACGTAACGATAACGATGAGTACTGAACGAACTTCAATCAAAATTGGAACAATAATATATTATTTTAATTTGATATTTGATATTAATATTTGATAATTTTGTTTAATTTAATTTATTAACACCATTTAAATTATTAACAAATGATGATGATACTTTCATTTCGTATTGAAGTTACTATTATTAGCAAAACAAATAACTATAAAGTAAAAAGGAGGTAAACTAGATCTTTAATAGTTTATCTACATTTTTATTTATTGAATTCCAAGATTATTTTTTTGTTTATGAAGTTGAATATGATTTGAAACAGATGAATGAAATTTTTGTGGTTGAGTTAAATATTTGTAATTTATATACTAACTACAGTACATTTGGTTTGCATCATTCGAACATGTAATTGATTTAAATTATAAAATTTACGTCAAATTAACTAAAAATTTCACGTCAATAAGAATCAATTCGACCTGTCTCTAAGCGTTACACACTCGCTCGGTTAATAAAAGAATGGATTTGATTGTAAAAAAATGTTGCAATTAGTACTTAAAATTGGTTAAAATTGATAAGATTTGTTGAATTTTTAGTTGGAGAATTTTTTGAGTAATTTTCTTTCCTTTTTTTTTTCGTATGTTAGTTAAACTTTATATTAATATACGGGATGTCAACGGGACGGGTAGGGTACATGTAACAGGTAGTAATTTTTCCGTACTCTACTCGCTAGATAAATATTTGTCCTGTATCTGTACCCATATTCGTCGGGTATCCGTTATGTGGGTACCTGCTTATTTTTTTTCATATCCACGGAACGGATACCCGCGGGTATTTACAAAACATATTTAAAAAACAAATATTTAACCATAATTAGTGCTTAGATCAACAAGTCCACTTTCTCATATTGATTCTTGAAAAACAAACAAATAAAAAATCATTGACAATTTATATTGTAGTTTATTTTTGAATGAAATATTAAAGAAATTACTAACTTTCATCAATGTCCACATGTTACAACATTGTATAAAGTTTCATGTTGTCCAATTTTCATCTAGAAGAGTCGGAAAACATAAGGAGTTCATTAAAAATTTCTAACAATCACTTCATTAAAATATTTAAGTAAAAGTGTTAATTTCATTACCTTCCATGTTGGTCCATAACGAGTCTTGGAGACACATTAATGTCTCCACCTCCACAATATCTGGAAGTAATATACTCTGATATGGGGGTAAGAATCTGATTACCATTATTTAATAAAGACTCATAATGTTTTTTACTAATATATATATATTTTACTAATATATATATATATATATATATATGTATGTATGTATGTATATGAGAGTATTTTTCTGAATTAAAGTTTAGTGGGTACGAGTATCCACGGATACGAATATTATGATATTCATATTCGCCCCATTAACATGCGGGTATCACGGGTAGCGAATATCCATTTTTAGTATTCATTTTCTACTCGTTGCGGGTTTTATCATACTCACAATTACAAATTTTTTTCACATCCCTACTACCTAATGATGCTTAAACTTGCATTTAATGCTTCTACAAAACACTGGTGTTTAATTAACTGATTATTCAAGCGATTACATTCATTATATAAGCTGTGACTTTAAGTTTAAATCATCTTTCTTTTAAAATTATAAAACCTCAGGCTATGAAAATTCAATTAAACGCTAAATACTTTTGGAGTTTTAAAACAAGAACATATATTTTTAAAATTGCACCAGATATTCTAGTTTGTTTTTTTCAGTGTAAGTAATAGCAATAACACAAGTAGTAGAAAGAAATTATATTTCTGTATTTGTAATAACGTTATAAAATTCTGCTATTATTCTCAGGAAAGTAACAATTTTTATCTTTATCACATCAAGGGATAAAAATCATACCTTAAAACAAGCTATCAGAAACTGAGTGATCTGGCTCTGCAGTTGTGAGGTGCCTATGGCTTCGTCTCTTTCATTTCCGATCCTCATTCCGTTCGCACTGGAATCCCCGTCGTGTGTGACGGTGCCGCATATGGCATTTTCCAAACCTCCGAAGCACCACCGTCCTTTGGTCAGAGGCGGAGTCACAGTTAGACCGCTTCATCGCCGCCTCAACTCCGCTACGCTGTTCCGGTGCTCTTCCGCCGCGGACGACGCTGTCATCACCCTTCACGTTGGGGTTTGTTCGACTTTGTCCTCCTCGCTTCATTTTTTTTTTAATTTTCTCAAACGGAATCAAAAGTAGAAATTCAAATCCACTTCTCTCTCTTTCTAGGGAATGATGTGCGAAGGATGCGCTAATAGCGTCAAAAAGCTTTTAGAAAGCCGAGTAAGTGATAGTAGTAGCAGTCAGTCCTTATGTTGTTCTAATTTCAATTTTTCCATGTGTTACAATCACTAAACAGCATGCTGTTATAACTTCGAGTGTAACCTAAGTTTATGTTCTTATCAAGCGTTTGGTTGTGTTTAATGATTAATGGAGTGGACAGCCTCAAGTGTTGTCTGCTCGTGTAAATTTGGCATCAGAGATAGCAATTGTTTCGCCTGCACCTGAAGAAAAAACGGCACCAAATTATCTAAAGCAATTAGGGGAGGAACTTGCGGAGCATTTAACTACCTGTGGTTTTACATCTACCCTTCAAGGTGTGGTTTATCGTATTCTTATTATTTTCTTATGGGGCTCAATGTTGCAAATGTCACTGTATTTTTTATTTTTTTTATGAACTTTTATACAATATAGAAAAAAAGGTAATATCTAACGTGGTGATGCTTGAGTCTATAGAGAGGAAAGGTACGTCCTAATCTTTAAGCAGAAACGAGAAAGCGATAAAAGAAAATCGAGTAAGAGAGATAATAGAGCCACAGATGAACAAAAATGTGGTAAAAATCAAATGAAATTATAACAGTATAATAACCCTTATAGACATCATAGGCATGTTATACAGATGAAATTTCTTGAAACCATACCTAACCTTGGAATTATACTAAAATTCTCCCATGAAACCACATTCAATTCAACATAGTGGAGTTAAACTCCCCACCCTGCTGCCCCTGCCGCAGCAGACCAAATGAAGATTGTTGGGAAGGTGCGAGAGAGGTGCATGCATATTTTCCTTTTCATGTACAATGCTTACACATTCTTTACCCCTGAGTTTATCACTCAATACATCTCCTTTGTTGATATTTGTAAAATGAATAATTGAGTTCTTAAAATTGTGTACTTTGTTAAGCTGATTTTCCTACATATAATTATCCATGGCATGGGATTTGTATGTAAATTCATATTACTAATGGATATGTTTGTTAGTAATCTTAATTCTATAGAAGAAAGCAATGCGTTAAGAATGTGCTTTGGAAGGAATGTTACTCAAAATGGAAGTCAAGGAAAAGAAATTTGTGGGTAACATTATCCTATTTGTTGTTAGGCAATGAGTCTGTTGGACCATTATTGTTATTTTCTGAAAAATCTGCTATTATGTTATATGCATATTTATAATAATTGCATATATTTAGGATTCCTAATTTAGGTTGTAAAAATCAGGAATTAGGATCAATTATCATTAATAGTGGTATATGCTATGTATTATTTATGGAGATGAATAGAGAGTGAAGGGCAACTAAAAAAGAGGAGCCCTATTTCGTGACATTTGTTAGTAATATTAAGACATAAAATTAAATTGGCCAAAATTTGCAAATCCCCTTCTTGCCCTCTTGAGAACACTCACATATTTTACCGCTTTTTACTCCATTGACCAACAATCCCTATTTGCCTTCCTACGCTATTTGGTACCAAAAATTTGTATCTTTTTTCTTCATTACCTCCAACCTCTTATCCTTTGGTAAATCTCTAAATCAAATCCCTTGATACATCTTCAATAGCTTCTCCCTCTGTTTATTCGCTAAATCAAATCTCTTAATACATCGTCATCCGCTTGTCTCTCACCTCGCTTGTCTCTCACCTAAATCGCAATCAAATACCTAATTTGGGGACCTTACTTTCTTGTTCCCTAACCTCAATCCACTACCACTTGCCCCCTTCGTTAGTACATGTATCCTAGAGCACAAGCTTCTTGACCCTTAGAGGGGTAAACTCTAGTGTCATCAATGAAGACTTTGAACTTTGTCAATTCTCAAAACATGGAACATTTGTAATGGCATGCGTGTGACATTGTCCAACTCAAGCTTGAAGTGGATGACAAGGATGTGGAGCAAGGCGCATTGGCAACATATAGGGACTAGAGGCCATCTATCATTAGACTTTGATTATTGTGGTTATGGAAGAGACAGGGCGCATGAAGACATCGAAGATGTCCCCCTACTTGTGGTGGTCGAGGCACAACCACTAGGGTGAAGGAATTGCAATGACATTGTAGAGAGTGAAAGCATAGTGGTTGATGAGGGGAGGGGAATAGGTTTGAAAGGTAGATTGAAGGAGAAGATGTCCCCCTACTTGCGGTGGTCAAGGCACAACCACTAGGGTGAAGGAATTGCAATGACATTGTAGAGAGCGAAAGCATAGTGGTTGATGAGGAGAGGGGAATAGGTTTGAAAGGTAGATTGAAGGAGAATTGAAGCCACTCCGGTGTTGCTCTTGCCTTTTTGCTCATCCTTGCTTTTCACAACTACAATTCTTTGCTACCCCCCCGAAACTTTTACTTGTGGGTCAATTATTTTTTGCATTCAATTTTCAAATTATTTAAAATTTGTAAATTTTGTTATGTTTGAGCTTTGAAAACATCCCTTTTTGTGTTTGTGTATGGGAATTTTGTGGCAAAGTTGAACCTTTTTTAATGATTCAGGAAAATTGGCTTGTCTTTCGTTAAAATTGGACAAGATTGTTCCACGCTTTGAATATACACTTGATGGGTCTTCTAAGGTTTCAACTTTGTTGCACTGCTCAAAGTATAAGGTATGGTGGTGATTAATGATATTCTTGTTGCTATGTACTTTGAATCATTTTATCTAAGTTCTTCTTAATGTTAGTTTTAACTATAATTGTGTTTCTACACAATACCATGGACATTAATCGTCAAATATGGAAGTTTTAAGGTGAAATAGTCAGTTCAGTATAATAAGTATTGACATATTTCGTTTTTATCACAATAAGTAAAAAATTACACTTTTAGTTCAAAAACTTTAATTTTATTAATTTTGTTGGAATTCCCTTAATGGTTAAGGTAATATGAACACATGTTCGTTTAATAATTGTCACGTGTGTTTATAAAAGAAAAAAGTTAGTGTTAATATGCACTTAACCTTGAAGGAACCTTTGCCTTTTGTTTTGTAAATTTAAAATACTTTGTGCTTCTTTCAAAGTTAATTTCATATCAACATTAACTTCGCTTTAATAAATACACATAACAATTACTAAAGACCAAACATATGTTAAATTACCTTAACCATTAATGAAGTTCACACAAAGTTAACGAAAGTTTTTGTACTGAGATAATAATTCTTTTCTATTGTATTAAGAACGAAATATGTCAATACTTGCTGCACTGAATTGACTATTTACCCTAGTTTTAAAATAATGTCGTATTTTTAAATATTGAAGTTTAAAGTTTATGATCTTCTATTTAAAATGACTTTATTGGAAAAATTCACAACCATGGATATTGTTTTGTACACTGAGTCCCTCTTTGTTGGTCACTTTTGTATGTTGGGATTATGCTTATTGTTTCTCTACATCCTGTCAGTTCCCAGTTTCTTCTGTCTTGTGGCATTTTTCTCTATTGACTTTTGAGTAAAATCGTTTGCCTTGCTAGGAAGACATGCACCAAAGGTTCCCATCACTAATAGTTGTAGCGAGCAATATTTTGATGTTCGCTATGCCTAATACAGCTTTGGCTGAAACTTGTGAGGCTGATAACTCTTTTTTCAATATGCCTATATTGCTAGCGGTAGCCCTCATCGGAGCCACAGTTGGAGGTAAGGTAGCGAGATTCGTTTGTACATTATACTAGCTTGTTATATGTGTTTTCTATTCCAAGGACTTCAAAAGTGGAACTTCATTTAGTTGCAAGATGTTTGCAGAAATGACTTTTGTTTGTTGCATACTGAAATATGTTTTGTATGCAACTACAAATCATTAAATGCACGAGACTCATTTGAAAGTTAAGAGGCTAGGCAACGTGAGGCATGAGTACATCATGAAAGCTTAATTTTTATTTGTCTTTAGGGTTGCTTGCTCGGCAAAGAAGAAATGAATTACAACGGGTAAACGAGCAATTAATCCAAATCAATGCAGCATTAAGGAAGCAAGCCAAAATCGAGTCTTATGCTCCTAGCTTGAGTTATGCTCCCATTGGTGGTGGTAGGATACCTGATAATGAAATTATTGTTGACCCAAAGAAGCAAGAATTAATTTCTAAGTTGAAAAATGGAAAGAACTTTTTAAGGAATCAACAGTTGGATAAAGCATTCATAGAGTTTAAGAATGCACTTGAGCTTGCCCAGAATCTAAAGGATCCTATCGAAGAAAAAAAGGCTGCCAGAGGTCTAGGTTTGTTATCTTTCCTATCTTGCTTATGAGTCAGAGGGCTTCCTACGTTATCACTTTGTTTGTTGTGTGCGTGTGTTAGATGGATGAAGGATTTTACATGGTGCTCCATGAATACAATTGAAATATTGCATTACAGGAGCTTCATTGCAAAGACAAGGAAAATATCGAGATGCTATAAAATACCATTCCATGGTTTTGGCCATCTCTGAACGAGAAGGGGAGGACTCAGGGAATACAGAGGCATTTGGGGCAATTGCTGATTGTTACACTGAGCTTGGAGAGCTTGAGAAAGCAGGCCATTTCTATGACAAGTATATTGCAAGACTAGAAAAGGACTAAGATGACATGTTTCATGCGGATTTTCTTTTTTCTTTCTGATCCACCCTATTTGAAGTGATTGATTTTTTTGATCGAAAATGCGTAAATGGACTTTTTGAGACTTCGGCGAAAAGGATATAGCATGTTTCCAAGAATGAAATATTAGTCCTTAAGGTGAGATTGGTTATATATTAGATTAGATTGTTCTTATTTGCATTTTTATTTTGTTATGGATATCACTTGAACTTAATGTTAGTAGATAGTTTTATAATTTCAAAGATATTGTTTGAATTTGATGTTTGAATGCTTAATATATTATCTTTAGGTGTTCTTGAGTTGAATTGAATTTAATGCATGTTATATGATTTATACAGCAGGTATTAATTGATTGCATATTACATAGGGATATTTTTGTATTGCTAGTCAGTTATATGAATTCTTTAGATAATATTCAAGCTTTTCCTCAGATTTAACAATGGATTAATCTGTCGGTAATATACCAATACAGTAGTTCATGGATAGAAGTGTCAAAATAGGTTCAAATTAGTGAGCCAACCTAATTTCACCCACAGGTTTGAGCAAGGTTGGATTGGGAAAAAAATCTAGTTTTTTAAATTAGGCCAAATTGAACCTGTCGGTTTAGAGCTAGGTTGAAAGTGAGTTGATCTGTTACCCACCGATAATAATCCTTTATCATTTTTTCATTTTTTCATCACTTTTCTTATACTTATTTACTACTTCTAATTATATAGGTTGGTAATATGATCTTTTTGAATATTATAATGCTATTGAATAATATTTGAATTGTTTGAATGTTTGATTCATCTAAGTTGAGTTAGGTTGGAAAAAAAATCTAGTTTTTTAAATGTAGGTTAAAGTTCACTTCTTAATATGGTATCAAAGTCATGGGTAAAGCCTATCCTAACAAGATTTGTTATTTGTTGGGCTTATCGTGCCACCCGCTGTCGGGCTGCTATCGAACCGTCCATTAATATTTAGTCTTATGCTCGAGATGTATATACCTCGGCGTGAGGGAGGGTGTTAGAGATCTCACATCGACTAGAAATAAAATGAATTTATAATATATAAGTGGTGCAAATCTCACCTTACAAGTCAGTTTGGAGGGTTGAGCTAGGCTTAAAGTTCACTTCTTAACATGGTATCACAACCATGAGTTAGAGCCTATCTTAGCAAAATTTGTTGTTTCTCGGGTTTATTGTTCCATCCGCTACTGAATCACCCAATAATGTCTAGTTTTACGCTCGAGATATAATATATATATATATATATATATATATATATATATATATTAACTAAAAGATAAGATCAATTAATTCATAATATATAAGTGAGTGCAAATCTCATCTTACAAGTCGGTTTTGTGAGATGGAATTACACTAGTCTACTTTTTAACAATCCACTGTAATAAATAAATATATAAAACAAGATGGAAAAACAAAGCATGCTTAAGTGAGTTACCCTAGCTAACGAACTAACTTGTAATGGGTTGAATAGTATTACAAAATTTCTGGCCTACTAAAAAGTGAGTCCAGTTGAGATAATTCATTTTTAACTTAATCCATAGTGAGCTAACCCATGAGTAGGATGAATTGACTTCCATGAAATAATTTTTCGGTAAATTTACTCATTGAAGAAACCAAATATTGATTTTTCATGTAGTGTTGGTTTGCGTGCTTGTTAGAAGACAGTGTGAGAAATAAGAGTTTCTAGATATTTGACTTAAAACTAACTTTGCATCTCTAGTATTGTTAACTAATAGCCATGCTCCTGCAAATGGTTATACCTACCTTCTAATGGTAATATACGTTCACTTAAATATGAATCACACAATAAAAAACTTAAATCTGAAATATGATCATGTTCTTCGCTTGGCAATCATTATGCATTTTGAATACTATACTACTATAATTTTATTTACTTAATCCTTGGTGGACTAAGTGGCAGATAAAGAAGATAGCAACTGAAGCAGTTATTTCTTCAGCATATAAATGCAGAAGAGTGGCTACATGGACTCAACGATGTCTCTTTTAACGAACTAGGCTGTTATCAAATCTTATATCCTCGGTTCTTCAGATATACAAGACAGGTTTATATCAAGTATGTATGTTATAATCTTCCTTATTGTCAATAGCGATGATGCCCTGTGTGTGGGAGATTTGTCAATGCACAAATCTATAATTAGTAATCCTGTAGTTATCCAGAATTCCACTTTATGCTATGTTGTTTGAGATTTTTGTATGATACTTGCAGCATTTTTTGTTTGACAAATGCTAATCTACATCTTGGCAATGAAGAACTCAATGTGAAAATTTCCATAGCATAGCATAATTGAGAATTAAAAGCAGAGTATACACTGGATGAATAATGGAAGGAACAATCAACTTTGCAGTCTCTAGTCATGGAACACAATTTCTGTTTATTCTCGTGGCTCACATACACTATCTTTGGTCACATATTGAAAAGAGTGGAAAGTACCAAAAAACAAAATTCACTAAACTTTTCGTATTAGAAGTAGTAAACACAATCATATTAGTTTTCCGAAAAACTTAATTGATTCATTAGTGTCTTAAAGATTGAAAGTTAAAAAGATTATAAATATCACAATCGATGGGTTGTTAATTTTGGAAAAATTCTTTCGTTGATAACATTCTATAAAACTAAATGGATGTAGATAATAATGAATAATCAAAATCAAGGAATTTTTAAATTTGAAAAAAATCTTTTGCTAGTAATATGTGTTTGTGTGTGTGTAAATATACTTTTCATGTTAATATTGTAATATTTATTAATTGTCACACTTTTATGTTCTTAATAGCATAAATCAGGACTAAATTTCTTTTATATAAAAGAGTATAATGAGAAAATGAAGAAACATAAAAGATATTTAAATTGGAAACATAATTGATTACGTATCTGGATCCATCGTACTTTAAGACATCGGATTATGCTTTACTTAAACTTTTTTTTAAAATTATTAATTACTATACTAATTAAATCAAGGTCAACATTGTAGAATGTATTACTTTCTCTTTACATCATTATGGAAGAGACAAAATTCTCAACCTTTTCCTTTATTAAATCTTAGTGCCACTGATACTAAAAGATATAATTGAGATTTGTCCTTTTTACTTGGTAAACATTAAATCAAATAAAAAAAATACACTTTAAAATTTATGTTCACTTCAAAGTTTCTTTTACATAAACTAAAATTTATTTACAAAAATTTATGTTAATATAAAAATTATGATATACTTGTTTATAATATGATTTTAGGGTTCTCTACTTTTTACTTGTTTATAATATGATTTTAGGGTTTTTTACTTTTTACTTTTCTGCATATACATTAATATTGAGTTTTCAGGATAATGTATATTAACATTTATGATGTACAGATGTGATTGTTAAGTCGATATGTTTATTTGTTTATTTTACAAATAATAAAATAGAATACGTACTAGATACGTCACATATGAATATTGAAAAATGTATAATAATTCTTAAAAACATAATAAATATATGATTGTTATTATGTGAATCCAAATTTAAATCTTAGTAGTTAATGTTAATGACCAAAATTTATAATAGAAATTATTTTAGTTACCAATTTAGGACCAATTATAATTTTTTGAATTATTTTAGTTGCTAATAATGTTTAATTTATAAATTGATACCTAAATTGATCACTATAGTGATTAATTATTGTCACTAAAATTAATCATTATTCAAATATTTTACTGTAATTGACTACAACTTTATAAATTAGATACTTTATTGATAAATATTGATAAAATATTCTAAAATATCAGACACGTGATCTAAGTTGAACTAAGTTGAAGTATCGGTACATCATAAATTAAAACTAACTTTGGAAGTTATAGATATGAGTATTTTCATTTTTATTAACACTTATACCGGAAGTTATAGATACAAGTATTTTCTACTATTACATAGACTAATAGTTTGCCAAAAAATAATATAACTGTGAATTATATTTATAAGAAATGAAAATAGGTCATGAATTATATTTATATTTAATAATATTAGTTTTGGCTGAGGGAGCATGGAGTATTTGAAAAAATAAAGAAAAACCACCCGCACAATCAATTATAAGAGTTCCATATTAATTCTATTAATAAAAAACACTTCATATTAAGATAAATTTAGAAACATACCTTCTTTTCGTGATGAAAGTGCACAAGTGTCTTACTTCCTACTCGTAAAGCTTATATCTTCTATATTGCGAATTTAGTATATTAAATACCAAAAAGGGTAAGACACTTGATGAGAAAATTTTCAAATAAAAAAAATAAATATGATCTCATTTGTGTTTATCAGAGTTGGGAAGGTGGACAACAAACTAAGGCTGTAGAAAGAAAAAGAAGAGCAACGAAATGTCTCTGTACAATACTCGGTGTCCATGGTTCTTGCATTTAGGTGGAATTTGACACATTCACAAAAGTGTAAGGATGTGTAGTTTATAATATTTTCTTTTTGGTATCAGCCTTTTTTTCCAATCTCATATGTGCAGATGGCGAACCCACAACCAAACATACCTCAGGTCAACTTCTGGTTTGTTGCGCTGGATCCAACATTTTAGACCTTTCCGATGCCCACTCACACTAATATCAAACTGTAGTTTTCAAGAATATTGCCATTTGTTTTATTTGGGCTGCAAAATTGATTTTCAAACCATGTAAGTCATGCTAACTTGCATAAGATTTGAGTGTGGTACACTTAAAGTCGTGATTCCCCTTCTGCAGTTCTTTCTCAAAAAAGCATAAAAATAGTTGATTGCTAACTTCTTGATAAACCACGAGTCCTTCCTTGCTCTTATATCACCGTGACCCAGAAGATAAACAACACCAGATTCTTTAGCCTTGTGAATAAAAGATAACTCGCTCTCAAGGCTCTGCTCGGCGTCACACACACTGGGGTCAGGAAATTCGGAGCTTATCACCTCTGATGTGCTTGCTTCTAAAACGGGGTTGCTTGTATCCTTATAATCAGCGAGAAGAGGAACACCAAGTGAGTAAACACTCCCATTGGGACCTATGAGAACCCTAGAACGAGGGTACTCATCCTCTGAATCAGAATCATCATCCCCATCACTCTCCAATGACCTCTCCTGAGCTTCACGACGAATAAACTTCTCTAGGCTCTCAATCAGCAGCTGCTCAAAAGTCTGGTGATTTTCTTTCCGAACATCTTTGTAACCATACCTGTTGACAAACACTCAGACAAAGACATTTGTTATTAATAAGATAAAATACATTATTTCACCAAAGATCCTTGATAAGATGCTCAGTGAAAGTGTTTTTAAAAGTAATATCTAGGGCCTCATTTTCACAATCAATTCGACTTTTCACTAGACCGCCACTTTTTAATGAATATAAAAGGTTCACATCTCCATTCTCCGCCACAGATCAAAATACCTCCCAAATCACAAATGTAAAATAATAAAGCTAGTTACCTGGCAATACAACGAAATATATGGTAGCTTTTGGGGCAGACTCGCCGAAAAAGGAACCTTTCACTTTGCGGTACCATAGGAACAGGAACATACTTGATACTCACAAATATGATCATAGAATGTATTGCGGGAAGTGTGGTCAGAAAATGGCCAAAAATTGCAGGTATTCCTTTGACCAACTCATTATAAAGCAAACCAATCCCAGGAGCTCGTATTGTCCCAAGATTACAACCTAATTCTCTCATCAAATCTGTTGACAGCTTTCGCTTGACTTCAGTTTCATACTTGAGATTGCTTCCATAATTCCATATATACATTACAAGAAACATGATTATGGCAAAGACCAATATAATCCAGCTTCCATCTGTCACACTCCACAGGACAGATGAAAAAAAAGTTAATTCCAATCCCAAGAAGACTACCCCGAAACTAAGCACTATGATGATGTGTAACCGCCATATAAGTAGCATAACAAGGGTTACTAAAATAGTGGTCATCATCATCACCCCGAGCTCAGCAATGCCTGAAAGGGGACAAGGAACAAGCTCAATACAAACACATTACTATAACATAATAACAATGAACTAAGCTCAGTGCCTTAAAGCTAAACTCTCCACCAGTCCACACCTCCCTATCTAGCTTGAACAATCAAATTATTATCAAATAGGATCAAAACTTTTATAAACTCGAATGATTTTTCTCAAATTTAACAAAAATATATGACCACAGCCGCCATTTAAAGAGCAATAAAATGACAAGATTTAGGGTTGTGGATTTTTCTAAGCAAATTGCCCCCACCTACCCAAGGCTCCAGTTGTGTATTGTATTATTTCTCAACTGTAGTTGAGAACATTCAAAAGAAATATTAAGGACTATATATAAATAAATAAATACTAGGTGAGCAGTTTAATGCCTTTCAAAATAATAATATAAAAATAAGGTCCTGATGCAAACAATTCTATTGAGATAGTTCATACCAACAAAATTGTGATATTAACATTACTACCAAGTTACAATTTGACTGTTACTTGAAAATGGCTGATGTTTTACCAAAAATTAAAACAGAATGAATAAGTTCATTACCGTAGGCATTTCCAATCTCATCAATGCTAGATATAGTGCAGACAAGCACCAGGGAAAGACCCAAGAGGAACCAGTTTATGACGGGGATATAGATCTGGCCCATAAATTTCCGAGAAGTATGAATAATTTTAAGACGAGGGAAACAACCAAGTGCAGTTGATTGCTTTATACATGAAAATGTTGCTGTTGTCATAGCCCGACTAGCAATAAGTGCAGCCACGTTGGCAATAAGGAAAATTGGCCAGAACGCACCACCTGCATACAGAGAATATCCTTACTTGAAGAACACGTAAAACACAAAGCCAACACATGGTAGTAAGGAGTAATATTATCAAACTTACTCGGAACAGAAGAAAAAAAGACTTGACCAGCATCAGCATGGTTTTCCATAAGGTATGCAGCTTGACCCAAATAACCCAATATTAGGCACGGCAAAACAAGGAAGACAAATGAAAGCTGCAAATTGGAACCATCAGCTTCGCCAGCATATTAGTTCACCGACACACAAAGCAAATAAAAGAAGCATGACTAACAAATAAATATGACAGATAAAATTTATTACCTGAACTGATCGGACAGAAAAGTGGCAAAGATCTGCAAACATGGCCTCAGAACCTGCAACATGATAACAGTCATTAAATATGTTTGCAGTTGAATAGGTTGTGCATATGCCAGCAAAAGATTCATTTGTCTAGTAATTTTACCACATTAAAATATTAAGTTGCCATGGGCTGGAAGGGATTACAGTGATAGAATGAGTTAATTAATAACCTCAAAATTCGAACTATTTCTCCTCAGATAATAGCAGCAAACACTAAATGAAAACCCATGCACTGATCATCAAAATTTCTGACAACAAATTGTCCTTAAAACAAATAAAAACAGACCAGTAGAACCAAATCTACACATGACAAGTCAAAAGTACAGTACTATTGCATTTGTAGTATCAAGATCTTGAGCGTATGTATTTACCAGTTGCACTCAGTAGGCAACCCCCAAGAGAATACCACGCTTTGGTTGAGTTCCTTTTGAAGAAGTAGTAGATATGAATAGGATTAAATGCCCTTAAGACACTATTGTCATACTTCAGAAGATTGTATATCCCAATGCCGGCAAGAGAACAAAACCATAAGAACAAAGCAGGTCCTACTGCAAGTCCCACTTTACTTGTTCCATACTTTTGTACACTGAACAAAATGATAAGGCAGGCAACTGAAATCATCACCACTTCATCTGCATAGACGAAAATGAAAAAAAAAGGTTTCAAGCAACTATACACATGACTACAACAAAAAGACATAAACTAGCTTAAAGTTATGCCCAACTCAACAACACATGCCATAAAAAATTACATGAAAAAATGCTTTCTAATCTCTCAAACCAAGTGGATAGATAGCACTACTGATATTATGTTAAGCTTACATGATCAGCCAAAGAAGAAAAGATAAAAAGGTCTAAACTGAAAACTTCGGGCATGTCTACGGACACCAACTACAAATCAAGTAATTAATAACTGTTACATATAATAGAGTTCATTAATAGGTTACATAATACCTTTCTCGATAACCTCTACCCCAACTTTTAAACCGCCAACAGATGACAGTACTGCGACAAAGAAAAGATAGAAAGAAAATTATTGTAAACTAAACAGTAGATAGGTTAATGAAAACAATAGTTGGTCATGAATACTAGCAACAACATATCATTATATCAATGCATATATGGTATTGACATCATTGTGAACACGTTGTGACCAAAGAAAGTCTGAAGAAATTACAGGTATAAATGAAGTATGAACAGTAAAAAACCTGACATTGCCGGTGTAACAACACCATTAGCAATCACCATGGAAGTACCAATAAGAACTAATATTAGTAGAATCTTCTTCAGAGTCAGAGAATTCTCAAGTCTTTCCTTGATTTTTAATGACCTTTCAAGCTCGGGGGATGGCACCTTAAGCCTAAAGCTTGATATACGGGCATCTGATGGTAACTGATTGGGGAGAAGACTAACCTTAGCATGACGACAGATCAACGAGTACAAGGCAAAAGTACCACCTGCAATGGTTCCAGAACAAATATTATTTTGAGGATGTTCGTACCACAAGCTTTACTTTAGAACATGTACTTATAATATACCTTCACCACCATCATTGGCCCACAGAACCACCAGGACATACTTCAATAAGGGAATCAAGATTAATGTGTACAAGACAAGTGATAAAGCTCCAAGAATGTCTTCATTTCCATTAATAGGGGCCTTTCTAAACATAACACTGAAGGTATACAAGGGACTTGTTCCAACGTCACCAAAGACTACACCAAGCGTCTGAATAGCTAATACAATTTTCTTACCCACATTGATGTCCTGCAATGATATATAACGAAGACAAAAAGCCAAAATTACTAATATATATAATATCATGATGAATAGTAAGACATTTTAAGGGATGGAACCACATGCCGGTGTACAAGTAGAATACATCAGTCAATCACAAACTAAAGTTCCGAGAATCCGGAAACTAAACAAAAGGAACAACACCCAAAGCTTAAGGCCAAAATTCACATAATCCATAAACTTAACAAAAAAAACAACACACATACCTATAAAAGAAGAAGGACAACAACAAATATAAGCATCTCCTAGACAATAAATGCTATAAATAGTAAGATCGTCATTGAGGTTGCAATGCACACAACAATTTGGTTGTATCGGGATTCCAGGAGCTACTTTGTTTAATTTTCAACATCCACGTTAAACATTCAGTCGTTGTCCGTGAATGCAGACAGCAGGTTGAATCATGTATTCCACATCTATTTCCTTCCACTTTTTTTCCATTCGTGGAGCAGGTCATAACACTAAATTAACAATCACAGTTCACAAGGTCCCACAGGGAGATAGAGAAAATTTAAGGTCAATATAAATATATATCCATTATAAATTTCAACCTACCGACTAAAAAAAACTTAAACTACACAATTAAGAAATAACCTGCCATGATCACTTCATGCGACATAACCGCGCACTTAAAATTTGCAATTCCTTTGAATTATTATAAGATAATAATAAAAAGCAGAAAAAGGAAAGAGACCTCATAGTCACTTCTGTGAGCACCGGGAACTTCAAGAGCCTCCACGTCGAATGAATCGATTCGAGGACCAGTGCGGATGAGTCTCTGCTCCGCGTTGTCCTCTTCCTCGTCGGAATCAACGACGGCAGCTTGGCGTCCAAATCTCGAATCCGCGTCGAAGTTCTCCAAATCGGAGTCGTCGTCGTCATCCTGGATAACCCAGCGCGATTCGGTGGAGTCCAAGGACGTTCCGCGATTGATCTCGTCGGCCATGTGGTTAGCCAGATGCGGAAAATGGAGATTAGGGTTTCACATGGAGAAATGGGTGAATTTCAGGAAGAGGGTTTTGGCATGAATTGGACATAACACTGTATGAAGGGACTGTGCTTCCATGCCATTCTTTTCCGCAACAACACAAGGTGGTGGTGCTGATCACGCGTGAGTGAGAGAGAGTGATACCAATGCAAAACGGCATCTGACTGAACTTTTTCTATGGGGCCCCACACTGCCCTGTTTGGATTTCTCAAATCATATTTAATTACTTTCATTTGTTTAAATTAGTAGGAATTTTTATTGATGGAAATATCCACTTAAAAGAGAATAATTACTTCAGAGATATAACTACTTTTTTTTTCTAAAATTAATTGGAAAATTACATGTTTAGAAAAATACATGAATTGTTTTTACCACTGTCCAAATAAATTTAGATAGAGCTCTCAAAATGGGTTGGAATCCGCGAGCTAATCTTGCTCATCATGGGTTGGGTTAAAATTTGTTTACAAATTTTAATATAGGTTGATTTTTGACCCGGATCGTTAAGAACCCGGCTCACCCGGATTCAACCTTTGGTGAGCCGAGTTGACTCACCAACCCGCAAATAAAAAGGTCACACAAGTGTTTATTTTTAATTAAGTTGAGTTTTACATTTGGGTCATGTTAGGTTTGTTTTTGTCAACACATAAATAATTTGTATTTATTTATTTTGGTTTGTATTTGGATTGTATTAAAGTTTATTTAAATTTTAATTAGAATCATAATTTAGTTTTGATTGAAAAAAAAATAAAAAAATTGTATTTTTTTAAGGATTAAATATGTTTTTGGTCCCTCAAGTTGTAGTGAATTTTGGAATTAGTCCCTCTTCGAAACTTGATATCAATTTAGTCATTCATCTTTAGAAATATGTGGATGTAGTCCTTCATACCAAATTATGTTAAGTTTATTTGACATTGTAAATGCATTTTATGATAATATTTAAGTTAACATTGAAGCGAAAGTGTGTCAAACGGGGTAAACAATTCAAATATTATCATGAAATGCCCTTGAAACATCAAATAAACTTAATAAAAATTGATAATAAGGACTAAATCCACACATTTCTAAAGATGAAGGACTAAATTGATATCAAGTTTCGAAGAGGGATTAATTCTAAAATTCATTAAAACTTGAGGGACCAAAAACATATTTAACTTTTTTTTAATTAAGTGAACCCGTGATCCAACCCGTTTAACCCGTCAACCCGTGGTGAGCCGGACCGAATTCGAATTTTTTTGACTCGTTAAAAAATGAATCGAGTTGGGTTGGCTCACTAAATCATCAATCCGTGGTGAATCGAGGTAGATCAGGCTAAGTTACCCGTTTTGACGATTCTAAATTTAGACATAGCTAACTTTTATTAGAGTTGAAATATATTTGATTTAAAACTTAACTTTGACTTTTGAAAGTATTTTTAAATAAGAGTGCACATAAATTATTGGCGTATCATGGACTCAAACTATAGGTATTACTATAATAAGAAAAATTAGTTCCTATCACATTTGACTCAAAGTTGAGTTAGATTTGGGAGTCTACTTTGTTTAATTCCTAGTATTCACACATGTGAAATCCACGAGATTTTAAAAATTATAAGATATTTAATATATTAATTTGAATTAATAAAAACAAGAGGCAAAAGTGAGGAACTTGATTTTTCAATGGTTACTATTTCAAATGTCAAATATGTAACGACCTAATGTGAAAAATGTGAATGAATAATTATAATTTCATCTTAATAGAATAAATGAAGTTATTTATTTGGTTTTATCCCATTCTAGTCTAAGAAAATTATTACTATATTATATTTCATCTGATTTTTTCTTTTCAAATAGAAGTGTAATAAGAAAATGCTTGAAAGATTACTTAATATATAAGCTGTAATATTATGACATTAAGAAGGAGCAGATTTTCCGGATTTCGCCGTCTTAAAGCGTTACAGAGAATGCGACAGAAGCAACGAAACTAACTGTGCGCCAGATGATAATGGGCATGGGCTTCGTAAGATCGACAAAATTCGAATTATCTTATCACAGCATTGGAGATATATATTATAAAAATGAAACAAAAAATTGTTGTCTTTTAGAGAAAAAAAAATGAACGTCTTACATATTTAATGGATATCCATCACTGGGATAAGGCTTGAGAAACCAGTTCTTAGTTTTCGGTTAAATTCGCATTTTCATCTTGGAAGTTTGACGTAGGATATGAATTTATAAAGTTTTATGAGTCATATTACAAAAATATATATTACAGAAGAAATTTGAAATTTGTTATTTTATGTTATTCATATAAATGAATTAAAAGATTCTCCATAATTATCATCAGATCAGTTAAATTAAGTAAAGATGTATTCTTAAGCCTTCGTCACATCTTGTATAATAATCAATCAACAATCACATATGAACAAATTGAAAATAATTGTACATGTAAACAAATTGAAAATAATTGTCACATGACTTTACATGATCTTTTCTAAAAATAAAGTCACAATTATTAATCTGAAAATTTTTTCTTTTCAAATATAAATTTAAACAGTATACAAACTTATTGAATGTTTTCTGTAATCATTATAGTGAAATTGTTTCGGCACGATGACTTAATTGGTTGGTTCATGCTCGTAATAATTGATAGATCGAGAATTACGTTTATATTTTAGTTGTAAAATATAATAGCGGAACCATGAATGATATTTTGTTAAATGAATAAAACTGAAGCAACATAATATTTAGTTTCAAACAGATTGACAGCAGAAAAGGATAAATACAATCAACAGAATACAAAAAGTGCAACATAACATTGCAGAACACCACTGGTGTTGTAAAACTAATATTTCACAAATAAAGAATGGCCAGTACTTACAGATCGCATTGGCAAATGGCTAATTTGACGCCCTCTTCAAGAAAATGATGTAAAGAATAATAATTATCTAATTGCACAAGCAAAGTGATTTGCAATTTGAGGGCATAAGTGAACATGTCTCACAAATTGATATGGGTAAACATTGTATAATTTGTATTGCTTCTAACTTCAAGGGATCATTCTAAGTGATTTTTAAGCAAAAAGTTTAGTTAATATAAAACAACAACCTTATAAGAGATAAAAGCACAACTCTGAGCAGTGGTAGCAGTCCCTCATAACGTACAAAAAGTTCAAGAGTGTTTCGGTCTGTACATGAGCCACTCGCAGACAATGATTGTGGCTATGCTATAACTAGCCTATTGTTCCTTGAGACAAGTCCCTCAGTTCACGTTGGATGCGGCCTCGTCAACTTCTTCATAGGTGCCAGTCTCCTCATTAAATGAGTACCTGAATTTAAATAAAAAAGGAACAATCCCAGTCAGCTAGAAACATGATTTGCATCTCCCACAATAGATAGGAGATGGGATGAGAGATGAGAGATGAGTAGAAGTAAATAAGAAATAGTAAAATAAGTTCATTTTTTAAACTATTTCTTCTCTTTTGCCTCTCCCACCAAACATATATTATTTCCCTCCTCTCGACCAAACAAGGTGCTAATTATAGAAATGTACTAATCACATCTCTTGATATAGTTTCAACAAAAAATATCATAAATCAAGAATAAATTTAAACAAACAGCTAAAGAAGACACGCCCAAAACCACATCCATGTTTGGCAACACTTATTGATAAACAGAGGCTAAAAGATGTCAGCATAAAAATTAACAAACCACACGATAAGATGATAAAGGAATATGCTGTACCATTGTCCTGATGCTGCAGAGCAATAAAGCCCAGTATTTGGATCATAATAATAGCCCAAACTGCTGCTGTAATAGTACCTGGACCATCAAATATTGATGTCAGAACAAGCTTATAACAGCACTTTTTGGTAACGGAATTCATTGGAAGAAAGAAGAAATGGGTACAAACAAACCCTCAACTTTTGCTACCTTCTTAATACCATAATTTTTTTTTTTTTTGGTTTTTGAAATCACAACAAAGATGAATACTGTCATATATCTATCAGACTATTTCCCAAAATGTACATGGAAGAGAAGAGCCATACCCAGAAGATTCATCAAACACATAATCATTTTGCAATGCTCCACCTGAAAGAAAAGTAGAACAATGTTAAGTAAATACTTATCGGATAAAAATCAGTAACAAAAACTTCAGAGGCCAATTTACCCTCAATGCCAGAATTTATGGCATCCGATGAAGACTGACTAACTGCATTATTTTCATCTGTAGATGGCTTACTGGTATCAGGTTCATCCTCGTCAGCAAACATATCATAATCACCTTCACCATTGCCAGAGGCTTCTACACTAGCCAAATGTTGATTTGACGTGCCTTCTTTTGCCCGCACTAACTTCTCATATCCTTCTGAAAAAGAGAGAATGTAGAAGGCATAAGAATTAAGCAGTTAATACCAGGAAACAGGCACACTTCACTCCTTCTCATAAACCTAAATATCGACAACATCATAGAAAGAAGAAAGAATAGCCCAGGAAAAATTGACGATTAAATAACCTGCCCCAAAATCCAAAGATAGTTTCTCCAAACTCTAAGAATTGACAAACACCATGTGTGATATTGATAATAGAACAGTAAGTTCTATCTTGCATCATGACCATAATAACGACATAAATTAGAAAGTATTATAATAGTAAAACCAAGTAATTAAATCAATTAAGTTAGAAAATCAAACAGCATATCACATCATGTTGTTAACAATGTAAACTTAATGAAACAATAAAACATAATATAAATAGAATAAAGCATAGTGTATAACACTAACCCGCTTCACGATCAAAAACCTCTCGCTTTTCATGATAAACATCTGTGAAATAAGGTCAAGGAACCAAAGTTAAGCATAATCTAGACGTAGCAACTAAAGAAACAATGTATTAAAACAAGTTGCATGACATAGAGTCTCATCAGGCTATCTAAATGATTACATGTTTACACAATGCATAATATCTACAAAGCCCAGAGAGATTAACTCAACTGTATTCACCATTCTCCATCAGCTTCATAGCATCCTCAGTTAGCTGGTCAAATACAACCTTAGTCTCAGCAGACATTTTTGCCTTTCTGTCACTGCTACCTTTTAACCTTCTCAAGGCTTGCAAAACCTATTCGAAGAATATCTGTTAATACTGCCCAACTAATGAACCTCAAACATCACTTAAAAAAGTAGATATATGATATATAATTCCAGCCCAGCCAAGTATAAAGATTTACTGTTTCAAAGATATAAAGAGACCACGTAATTGAACATGATATAAAATTAATAATTGCAGTTAGATACAAGCCAAATATAAGCTAAAACATTTTTCTTACTTTTTATCTTTATGAACACCAGTAATCCTTTATTTTGGAAAATTGGCAATTAACAGGCTTTCTCTGATAACGGTTTAGGGTTGCCAGAATCAACTCGAGTTAAAAATAAATTTGGGCAACTATGGAGTCAGCAGCAGATTCCGGTTCTCTTATTTTCTGTATTTATTTGTTCCAAGTTGAAAAACACACTGTCAAAATTACATATTCCTTACACGTTCAGATTTGAGAGTAAAATATTTTTAACTGGATAATACTTTTTGAGGATATGAACTCCCTTAGAAAGAAATTTCAGAACTACCTGGCCATATAAAAAACCAATGAATGCCTAAACAAATGGATGATCTACAACTACTCTGGAGTGAATTGGAAAATAAATATTGTATTTAACAATGATACTTCAGTAGAACAAAGGAATCAAAAATCAGAAAATTAAGAATGATAAAATATACGCATACCGTTTCCCCAGGTTCAAGAACATTTGCAATCCGCCTCTTCATGATGCCAATATCTTTAGAAGAAAGGTCGGCCGGGCCCTCATCCACATCATTAGTTGGTACAGATTTTAATGCAGAATATTTTGGATCAACTTCAATATTATCAAGCCACGCATCCTGCAAGGATCCTGAACTTATTAACAGAATTCAAATGAAATAATCACAAATAAAGAAAGAAAACAACATAAATCCCTCACCTTAATCTCATTCTCTCTTACATATTCAACAAAATTTCCTGCTGCATCAAAATAACCTTCTTCCCTTTCTTTATCTAGGTTGAAAGGCTCGATTTGAATCCCATCGTCAACAAAATTCTCGTTATCCTGCCACAAGACATCACACATCACTGCCTGCCTATCTTTTACGTATCCAGTAACACCTCATTACACCAATAAACTTTACTACAAAAAATGATGTCAATTTAGGAATAAATCACACTACAATAATACATTTGAACAGAAGCCCACATGAAATAAGCTTTACAAGCAAAATATTTACTCTGCTGGTGTCCATGAGAAAGCACTTGATAGAAAGAGTAAAGATTTAATTTAGATAAAAAAGTTCGTCCAGGTTGAAAACTTAAGGAAAACTTCAAAACAAACCTCATATGTCACTTCACCAACTGATAAGTCTATTCCGATACCTCCAGTGTCCTCACTAAAGAGTTCAGCAGTAAATTGATTTCTTTGATTTGCCCGCTCTTTGGCAGCTTTGGCAGCTACTTGGGGATTCATTAAGTCAACTTCACCCTCCTCGACATTTCCTTTGTCGACAACTTCATCTCCTGGCTTCACTTTCTTGCCCTTTGGAAACCTAACCTTTTTTGCTCTGTATAAATTCAATGAAACATCTCAAAATTCAGTTCCACAAGCCAATCAATACAGCCTCAAAAGTTAAAGCCCCAACAAGGGGACTCATATACACACACAACATATTACCACGAATGGGGTGAATGAACAGAAAACGGAAACTTAATACACGGTATTCATATGCAAGCACAATGAATTTAATTTAAACTCTCTTCAAAAAATGCCCGATATTTGAACTAGGCAGGGGGTGACCAACATGACAGTAATCCCCAAATCAAAATAACACAGAACTCAAGGTATAATAACCTAATCTCGATAATCAAGTCTACCTATTGCTGCAATCATCTCAATAATAATTAACGGAATTAGGGTTTGCTTGCGAGAATAAAGGAAAAGAAATTACGGTGGTTTTTTGCTTAATTCGTCATCTTCTTCCACAAATGGACGTTTGGGGTTTCTGCGAGATGATTCTGCCGCCATTGATGCTGCCCAAGGAGAGTGAGTTCAATGCCTTGAGCTTCTGCACATAGGCACAAGACAATGTTTTTCCCCTCCCTAAACTAAACCTCTCCTTGTCTCTCTCTATTCATTTTAGATCCTTAACAATTAACTAATTAATTAAAATAACATAAATTTCCCAATAATAATTTCATGCATTTTCAGAATCTCAACTGTGTTGGTCCAAGCCATAGACAATATGTATCCATAACAAAATAAAAAAGATAACAATTTTTTAATATTTTATTTAAAGAATAAGTTGCATTAACCTTTTTTATTAAATATGGAACAAAAAATAATTAAATACGGTTGTTAATATTTACAGTTATGTTTGACAAATTACTTTGATTAATAAATCTTTTTTCAAGGTTATATGGTCAATTTGTTTATTGTTATTTTAAAAAAATGAGAAAATAAACAGATTTTATGTAATAAAAGAATAAATAAACTTTAAATGTCGTGTACAGTAAAAAATAATAACTTTGTTCACTTCAATTTAAAAAAAAAAAAAAAGGTCTACTGCATGGTAAATACAATAACTGACCATAACTAGGGATGGCAACGGGGTGGGGCGGGTACGGGTATCATGATCCCATTCTCATCCCCATAATAAAAATTCATCCCCATCCTCATCCCCAAACCCAACGGGTATACAACTTTTGACCCATCCCCATCCCCACCGGATAACGGGTATTTTCTTATACCCATACCCATACCCATTTTTTTATTGTTCCATATATCAA
>Ga0214543_1000340_pt1 | contig 75015 bp, 26 predicted proteins | sample CNSS2metaG_FD_160094 | JGI IMG/M metagenome (GOLD analysis project Ga0214543, IMG submission 160094) | Root nodule microbial communities from cowpea collected in UCLA plant growth center, Los Angeles, California, USA - CNSS2 | ecosystem: Host-associated > Plants > Roots > Nodule | place: USA... | reverse complement strand
GAAAGAATAGAAGGTAAGATATAAAACACATAAGTCCAATTCTTATCCTAATACTAATATTTTATTTGAGGTATTTTGCTCTTTCAATCTACTATAGTTCAATAGTTAACTTAGTTAACTTAGTTAATTTAGCATAAGTTTAGTTTCTTAAAACTGAACTATTTTATAGTACAGTTCAATTATTATTATGAATAGTTTAGTATATTTTAGTTTAATATAATACAATTAACTATAGTTTAGTATAATTTAGTAAATTATGCCCAACCCTATTCTTGAATGTTTTATACTCCTGTCTAAATCTGGATTCCTACCGGTCTAATTGTGTATCTATACCTGCACACGTTTCTCTGTATATAGAACCAGGAATACCAGAAATTGTCAGGACAATTAAGACAAACCACTGTCTCCAAGAATACAACGAGTAGATAGAAAACAGTCTATTCAAATTCAACATTTCTAGATGCACTTTAGAAGATGGTCTTTAGTGCTTTTCATAAGACATCACGATTTCAGAGCTAAAATATCACATTTCTCTACTTTGATTCCAAATCATGTAACAATTTCTGCAACTATATCCTTAAACGAAAAATTAATCTGTTTTAACGAATCTCGATTTGGTAGAGATTTTGGAAACATATTTCTAGGTTTACTAATAACATCATTGACCCAGTGTAGTCAGAAATTGATATGGTTAGTTCTTTCATGCTATATATGATAATTAGTTCGATGTATCATTCTTTGACTATCTCAAGGAAACTTTTCAATGTTATATACTTGCTGGTCATATTTTTTAACCTTGTCCTTCTTGACATTCTTTTTCTTGTAGTATAGACAATATCAATTGTTGGATTTGCACAACAATCATAAGGAAAACAAGAACATGAGTGAAAAAAAAATGTTACAGAAGATTAAATACCGAGAGCTTTGCATGTTTCTATATATATAGAAGTAAGAATTACATAAAATCTCTAAGATAATTAAATCAAACCACCGTCTATTAGAATACAAGGGGCAGTAGATCTGTCTAAACTTATCATTACTAGTGGCGTTTTAGAGATGGTCTTTTCTTTCTGTCATAAGACGAATAATAATTAGATCCACTCAATATAATTTTACATAAATTTTCTTATATATTTTAATTGGTAACATTGTTAATAATAATTTGCCTTTGTAATAAAACTTTTATTACAAAAATGAGTCCACTTTAGAGTAACTTGATTACGTTCATACATACCTTATAAGTTCACATCGCTTCAAAATAACATGTCATTAAAACATTTTCTTCAAACATACGAACAATCCCCTCTGTGTAAATTAAATTGTGTATGTTGAATGAGTATGTTTTTAGAAAATTCATCAAAAGTGTTTTAGGAAATTTTCTTCTGTGAAAACATATTTAACAAACTTTATTAACCTCTTATCTCCTTTCATTTTTATTTCTAAATTAAATTTCTGTATTTTATTAAGAGAAATGTGTACGAGGTATATCAGTACAGTGAAGAGAATCATTCTAAGGTTACAAGCAGTCACAAAAACGTTGTGGTGCATAAAACGAAGTTGCCCCTAACAAGATTCCAACAGACAAAACTAACTACAAAATCTGTTCCAATGAGTTAAAACGAAAATGTCATCAACATTGTTTATATTCCCAGAATATTTATCCATGTCACAAACGGTACTATTTTCAACTTTTTCATTTTGTCTCACCAAACTTATATAATAATTTATAGGTTCATACTTTGAAACACACGCTTAAAGTTTTCAACCAATGTGTTTGTTTTTTGTGAACCCATGATTTTCTAATTCTCTTTAAATAATGTTTTGAATGAGTACCATGTCAGTTAAGAGAACTAGTTCCTCATATTGTGGATGTTTCAAACTAATAAAATTATATTAAGCATAAGCTTAGATTAGAATTTCAAAATAAACTAACACCTTTCATATTAGTTACTCCACTTCACGTTGTTTAAATAAAAGTAAACCATTTAGGATTAGATGTCCAAAGAAAAAAAAAAACGTAGAAAAACCATAATACAAAAGTTCAACGACACAACACCAATTCAATATCACAAATCTAACGAATAAACAAATAAAACCAAAAAATCTCAAATAATTCATAACAAAAATAGGAAAAATAGATTTATTTTACAAATGTATACATATATAGCTTGAATGAGTGGATCCAAGTAGGGATGGCAAAAATACATGCATCCATAGGTATTCGCGGATAAAATTCGCAGTGGATAGTTGGTATTCGCGGATATTTATTATTTGCAGGTAAAAATACTTGTGTCTTTGGGTATTTGCGGATAAAATTTGCAATGAATAGTTGGTATCTACTAGTATTCATTATTCGCATGTAGCGGGTATTTTAATACCCGTTTCTAAACTGCTCGGATGCGGGTATCATACTATTTGTTACCCACAAAAAATTAAAATTAACATTAATTTATATTTTATTAAGTTAAATTTAATTAAAATTAAAATTTAATTTATATTTTATTAGATTAAATTTTAATTAAAATTAAAATTTAATTTATATTTTATTTCATTTTTTTGTAATTGTATTTAAATTTCATTTAAAAAAGTTATAAAATATATTTTTTAAATATTCAAAAATTTCACGAGTATCCGCAGTTTTTAAAAAACCTGCGTGTATTTTTTAAACGGATACCCATACGAGTAACAAGTGAATTTTTTTGTTACAGGTCGGGTTACGGATAGACACTATCCGCGTATAACCTAACCTGTTGCCATCCCTAGATCCAAGTTAGTTTTCAACCAAAAAGTTTAATGAGTTAGATTATAAAGAATTACCTTTTATAACTTGTTGATGAGGTAAAAAAAAAAACAATTTTGGTTGACTCACTTTGTCTATCCATGGGCAGCTTTCAAAAAAAAGAAAATGTAGATGTAATGAAAATCTCATATATTAAGTCTTCTTGATTATTTTCTTCACACTTTAATTATTTTAATATTATAAAATAAGTTTAAGCTTAATTCATTATTACAAAATTGATTTATAAGATGATCATGATTGTCTTCATTTATATATTTAAAATTGGTTTTGTTTGTGGATACAAGATCTTCAACTATCCTCTCATATTAAACTATACACATATATCATATATTTATGGATGATTTATAAGTCACTCATATAATAGGTTTGACAAATCTCATGAAATTAACCTATAAGATAAATATTAACTTACATATATATATATATGCTTAAAATTAATTTTCTCTTTGTAACTAATATGATATCTCTAACATTTATTTCACGATGATTTAAAAAGAGTTTGTAAAGCTTTAGTCACATTATCATTTTCTTTATGAAAGAACTTTATTTACATTTTTTTTAGTTCATATGTATTAAACCAATCCAACTAATGAAATTTTTTTTGCTAAATATGTATCAGAAAAAGAGAAACAAAGAAAAAACAAAAAAAATTATATATATATATATATATATATTATTAGGATCGAACATTTACCATTGGTCAAAAGCTATAGGTAATAGTGTAACAACTCAACCATCACAATTTGATTGTGACTCGGTCCACTTGATCTTTGCCACAAGACAATTGATACCAGATGCAACAATCTCTCCCTCAACAATTGTCCTACTAAAAATTCAATTTGAATTGTGATTTAGTCCACCCGATCTCCGTCACGGAATAATTATGCAAACCGCAATATATATATATATATATATATATATATATATATATATATATATATGATTAAAATCAGCATTCATATATATGTTTTATCTAACAAACAGAGACCTAGGGTATTGCCTCGTAATTATAAAAAAAAGGGAAAAATTAATCTTTTTGAAGTTTAGGGTTTAGCATTCATATTATGGCTGTTTAGTGGATCAAAGGAGTGCTTGCAGGCACCTATAGCTTCCAAGTAAAACAATGGCTTTTGCCTTTCGGGAATCCTCCATTATCATTGTTTTCTTGTGAACAAAATGAATTAGTTCATAGTATAAAATCTTGAGTTTTCTCCAAGAAAAATTATCTTCATGAAGATAATAACACTACTTTTATCATAAACTTTTAAATGTTCTCTAATTCTTCATTTGGTGTTTTTCTCGTCTTATTTTTTCATTAATATTTTAATTAATTAAAATAAATTTAAGGGTATCTTAAATGAACGTGTTTAACCTAACTTTAATCAGTCATGTAAGTTACTAAATAAAAATTGATTTTATTTAAAACATTATATATATATACTTTAAAATTTATCTAAACTGTACCATTTTCCTAATATTTCGTGTTTGTTATAAGAATAATATATAGATAAAAGTTTTAATAAAATTAATTTTTGTTATCAAAATTTAAAAAATCCGATGGTTATATTAATTTATATTTTAAAAGAATATAATATGTATTCATTCATCAATTCTCACAACAAGAACGATAAAGTCACTTTTATATATATATATATATATATTTGCATGTATTTAAAATTAAATGTGATTTTGACAATGTAGGGGAAATGCTAGACAAGAAGAATGATCCTTGTCTTTAGTTCCTAATCCATGAAAAAAAAAAAAATCATTGTCTTCTTCTAAATTAATTTAGGGTGTGCTTTGGAAAAAACAATATTCATAAACACAGGAAAAATCATCTATAAATTGAAATTAAAAATTTCGAGAAAGTATATTAAAATATTTTTTTTGCACAAATGAACTCATACATAAACCAATTTTACTTTATAAAAAAATCATTTTTTTCTTTTTATTTCTCTACTAAAAAATCTCATTCCCTTTCTCAATAGCCTAAAAATACATATGAATAAACCATCTTATTATTTTCTAAATATATTCAAACTCAAAAAAGTTTCTTGTTTTACTTTCTATTGGGATACCATTTAAAAATGAGATTAATTTAATAATTAGTTGACTCATCATAATGTTCCCTTTGTCTTAAGTATTGTAGTGGAGGCAGGCAAAAAAATTATTGCATGGATGATTAAATTAACATAATAGACAAAAAGGCATTTGTAAGTGTAGGTTTGTCACCTAGGACTTTAGGAATTGGCTAATTAATGATGTTTATTTTATTCTCAATAGTTAACATTATTCCATTTGTTGTCTTAGAGAGTTATGAGTGCAATGGGTATCATCCATTGATGTGATTGGATTAGTGAGTTACTATTTTAACCTAATATCATAATAATAATTAGTTGGTGGGTTGACTAACCCAAAATAAAAAAAAATGACAAAAGTAAAAAGAAATAGACATTTGATTAAATATTTCAAACAAAATTTAAATACGATAATAAAAAAACAAAAAACATGACTGTATTATTAGCATTCAAGTATATTATTATTTTGTACTTTAGAACCCATTTAAAGTGATCTGGAGTTATAGTTTTAGACATATAAGTGTACTAATATTAAAAGGAAATTTTTATTTATAACTGTATTTAAAAATTACTAGGTTTTTGTACAGTTTTGTTATACATATTATTTTACCTCTTTTATTTTTATAAATATAATAAAAATGCCGGTTGTGTTTTAGTTATTTGTAATTGTTTCATGCTTAACCTAACTTAATTTAATTTAATCTCTTACAGATTGAGTGACAAAGTCTGTAGTTTGAATCTAAAATGAAACCTAGTACAATCTAATCAAAAAATTTAAATAATCTTAAAAGTAATATTTAAGTTACATCATTATTTTACTAACTATTTTTTAAATATTAAGTTATTCAATTATTGGTACATTAATTAATATGGTCTATTGTTCTGAAAATTATTCTAAAAAGGTAACAAAAGGTGTTATAAAATTATAAATTTTATAGAAAAACAAAACTTAAAAAAAGAAGTGACCCGATCGATCAATTCCAATACAACGTAATGAAGATGTGTTGAATTGAATTAAATGTAATAAAAAAGTTCATTGACTTTGAGTTGAAAAAAAAACAACGAAATACAAGTTCTAACTCAACTTTTTTTTTATATTGGACTGGGTGATGAATTTATTCAAACTCAAATTAAATATAACTTATTACTCATATTTTTCTATAATTAAACTAAAAATTTATATAAAATCTATTTATGAGTAAATATACATAATGTAAAAATGTATGAGGTATAAAATGGTTGGAAGTCTCACATTGACTAAAGATAAGTTTTTAGACTCAGACACAAGATGAATATACATAGGCGTAAGGTGTGTGTTGGAAGTCCTACATCGACTAGAGATAAGACATGTCTTGGACATTTTTTCTATCCACTATCGGCTGCTAATGAACTACCTACTAATTTCTAGTTTCACGCACATATTTCGACATGAGGGTGCATTGGAAGCCCCACATCGACTAGATATAAGGACAATTCACAATATATAAGTGGACACAATCCTTATCTTATAAGTCGATTTTGTGGGATCGAGTTAGGCTTAAAACTCCACCTCCGCAAAAAATATATGTAACAATCTCATTAATATACATTAAAAACGATTACAATTCTTATTATAAAAGGGTTTGGCAATAATTTGATTCATGGGTTTTACATTTGGGTCATGTTAAGTTGTTTTTTTATCCAACACAAATAATTTATATTTTTTTATTTTGGTTTGTATTTTGATTGTATTAAAGTTTATTTAGATTTTAATTAGAATTACAATTTAGTTTTGACTGAAAAAAAAATAATATTTTTTTAATTAAGTGAACCCGTGAGCCAACCCGTTTAACCCGCCAACCCGTGATGGGTCGGACTGGATTCGAATTTTTTTGGCTCGCTAAAAAGTGAGCCGAGTTAGATTGACTCACTGAATCATCAACCCATGGAGGGTCGAGCTGAGTCGGATCGATTTAACAGCTCTATGTCTTAACCTTGGGTGAGTCTTTCTATTTTCAGTTACAAAATACAAATATTATAATAAAGTATGAACTCCTTTATTTTTTTTTTCTAAAATGTCTCATAGATTATAATACTATCCAATTAAATCAAAATTTCTTATAATACTTTGTTTCCAATCTTATAGATTTGGAATTGACTTCTGAGCATTCTATCCATTTTCGATTATTCGGTCGGACCTCAAATCTTTGAGATGATACAATCTCTATACGTATAACTATGAACTGTATTGAGTTTTTAAAGGAAAAATTATTTGCTGACAATTTTTTTTTTTTACAAACTTGATAAATTGTCTATAAATAAAACTAAATTGATTAATTTTTTATTTTTTAATCAAAATAAACTAAAAAATTAATACCTTTTGTATTTAAAAAAACAGTTTGTGAAACTTTGTTAAAGTTTTGTTTGTTAAATATGATTACCCTTTTTAAAGTAACATGAAACAATCCGTTCCCGTGTTACATGACCTTGTACGAAGAATCAATCTAAAACAGCTTGCAAACTCCCCATCGTTTTTTGGCTTCACTTTGTTGGGGTTTTGTGTTGACATCTCAGGAATACAATAGTTAATTTGGTGTAGAAACTGTTACCACATGATGAGATTTAAGATACATAATCTATATTAACATAACATTTACTGACGTACTACATTTTTAAGATTCTCATTAACAATTCTCTGTTTAAAGAGACCCCAGAAAGTGACTCTATACCACGATACACTTTCAGATATAACCTCACAACAAAACAACCAGAATGGATTAAACACCAAAACATAGTTTTTTATTTCAGTTTAAATTACTCCATTGGAATATTCATTTAAGTAAATTATATATCCTTTCATGCTAATCCTGAATTTAATTAAGGATAATCCTTATCCAATAAGACATGCTTTGTGGTCAAACACAATGAAGGAGAAGGAGAAGGAGAAGGAGCTATAGCTTGGAACTGTACGGAATGTTTTTGCTTTGATGATTAAGATATTGTATCATCATGTGCACATGGCCAATCATGGACATGGCATATGCGAAAACTCAGCTTGGTTCAGTCAATGAATAGCACCGATTGAGATCGATCATGATTCATATTGAATGGATATACTGCAAATCAATCAAAACAAAAAGATGCAGATACACAGTGCATGCATATAGATAGATATACGTAACAACATACAAAACAAGAAAGCTATTACAATGATTATCTCAACATCCTCAAAACCTTAAACTAGCCTTGTCTCAGACACAACACAATATTCTTAGGATCAGAATTCAGCATCCTTGTCTTTTGAGGGGCTATTTCCTGATCTATCTACTTCAAGTTCTCTATATCTGTGCAAATACCTTCTCAGTGGCTCTGCATAGTCATCAAAACCAAGGGACCCTAAGGCCCAGCATATATCATCTCCGTTCACGGTCTTCCTTCTCTCCTTTCTGCACTTCTCTGATGCCTCACTCGTCACAAAGCTTATAAACTCCGACACACACTCTTGCATTGTTTCCTTCGATTCCTTTGAGATTTTTGCATTAGGAGGCAGAATCTGCTTCATGATCCTCCCAACATTGGCTATTGGCAGCAAACGGTCTTGTTCCCTGATGCCACTGTTTTCAGGATTAGAGGAACTGCCTCCAACGTTGTCCACCATCTTCGGAAGGAATTGAAACATATGTCAAGGGTTTGCGTGTGTGAGTGTATATGTATATATATAAAGTGATTATTGTGAGATTGAAAACATGTGAGTAAAGAAAAAAATATAGATAAGTGCACATGCAGGGAAAGCCTAGTGACAGTGTGACAGATGAAGATTAAGGTTGTGAGATGCGAATGATGCCAAGGCGGTCGGCTAAGAATGTGGGGTCTGATGCCGCAACAGTGATTAATGAATTGGAGTTCAGAGTCATTTTTTTTGTTGCAAAGTTTAGACAAAGTCCACCCAATGGATCCATCCATTTCATTGGTTTCCTCACTGCTAATGGATGCTGAGGAGGCTTTTCAGGCAGTTCAAAAGAGTGAACATCATTCACACTATCCGTTCGAAACCTCTAAGCTACCACTAATTTATTCATCTCTATACCTCAACTAAAGATCATGAATCATCATTCACCCAACATATTCTCTCTAATATTTTTTTCTTCCCTTTCTACGTGTTCTGAGTTCCACTTTGACTAAGAAGACAATTCATAGTATATAACTGGGTGTAAACCTTATCTTACAAATTAATTTTGTAGGACTAAGTTAGACTTAAATTTCACATTTTTAATATACTATCAGAATCATTGTTTAATGCCTATTTTAACCATGTTTGCAAGTTCATAATATATAAGTTAAGAAAAATTATTTTTTGACTACTAAATTTTGACAACTTTCTCTTACAATCTTAGGTGGCATCTTCTAAATGGTTCTCTATTTCTCTATTTCTATATTTTCTCATTCTCAATATTCCAAAATCACTTAGAAGATGACACATCGTGTTGTAAGAAAAAATTGTCAAAATTTAGTAGTCAAAATATCATTATTCATAAGTTAATTCAAATCTCACCTTAAAATGTAAAATTTAAGAACTATTATATTTTGATTACTAAATTTTTGACAACTTTCTCTTACGACATGATGTGTCATCTTCTAAGTGGTTTTTGAATATTGATAATGTAAAAATGAAAAAATGAAAAATGACTTTAAAAATCATTTTCCAAAATTTAATTACTTTATAATACTTAATAATCATCTTAACGACAACCGTTATACTGTTACAAACTTCTTCTTTTTTGAGGTTAAAAAGAAAATAATACCTTATTTGATTCCCCTACTTACATTTTTTTTCTTTGCAATTTTTTTACGATTCTATTCTTCTCTTTACACGTATATAGTGTTAATTATTATCTGTAAGGTTTTTGGATCGAGTGATATTTTGATCAATTATATTGATTTATTCGATATTTAAATTGGTGTATAATATTCTGAGTTCCACTCCAAGAACATAACTTTGATGTAAGAGTGACTGATTCATCTTGATAAACAATTAAAAAAATGAAGAAAATAATGTGTGAATTTGTATAACGATTTTTATAATTTTAAGACACTAAACATTCCTTGTACAGTGAAATGAAGAAAAATAAGTTTCCCATAAATGATTCAAACAACTCTAAGATACAGAGAAAGATCATACAATACAATCACTTTATACTTTATAGTTACTTTCTTAGCACGTGTGTCATCTTGATGCAAAAAAGTCGCTCAAAATTTTATAATATATTTCCAATAAATTGATTGCTGAAGTATAATCTTCAACGAATTACTGTGTCATCATATGTTTATTGTCATGACAATGTCCATCACTGTTAATAGATATGAAATTAATATAAAACTATGCATTTTCAATGTGAAATCAGTAAGTGACCCGGTTAAAATAAGTTGATAACAATTCCTATTTTCATAATATTTCAACAACATATAAATATGCTACTATTTAAAACATTTTGTCACAAGTTACAGGTAAAAAATAAATAATAATATGATTATGATATTTTATAATTAATATAGAACAATATTATAATTAATGTAATCTTTTTATTACTTTGATATTGTTTAATATTAATTATAAAATCTTATACTTTTTTAACATATGTAAACAAGAAAATAAGATAAATGATGTATTATCCAATTATAATGAAAATTTTAAACAATAAATATTTAATATAAAAAATTAATAAAAATTCAGTTAAAAAATATAAAAAATTCATATTTAAGAAAGACTTAAAACTTAACAAGATTAATTTAATATTTATTTAAATGTTTTCCCTCGTGCGTGCGAGAAATGATAGATAATAATAAATTTTATCTCTTTTCATCATTTTTGTTGTTATAATCTGTTTTTATAAACTAATGCTATTTGATTATTGCAATAAATGAGCCGACACAGAGTCTCCAGAGCTTAGACAAAATTTTAGTTATTGGAGAAATGGTCAGAAATCACAATTATAATTTTGTAAATAAAAGTAATATAAAAATTTTCTTGGGGTCATTGTCAGTAATAAAATGAGGAGAGAAATGCATTTTCTAGGAAAATAACCATGAACTTCTGAACAAAAAATTATGGTTAAATTTTTTTAAAATTAAATTGTTTCAAAGTTTTTATTTGTCCAAACAATAATTATTTTTTAATTTGCTTCACCATTTTTCTGTTTCCTATTTCTTTCATATAAAAATTTACACAAAATTGTGATAAAATATTTATAAGATATTCCGATTTTTACGAAAAAAAAAATCATTTTATGCCAAGATATTGAAATTAATCAGATTTTATAAGAATGGGCTTGTTGGGCTTCTTGAAAATAGCAAGGATATTTCTTCCTACACTTCCATAATTTGTTCTTGCACCTCCATATAATTTAAAATTCTATTTTACCCATTCTTACCAGCAATACAAATAGCAATAACAATTTAAAGCAGCGACCACATAAACTTCTGCACTATCCCAAGTTTCTTGCATTTGGATTATATTTATGCTTATTGTTGTCTGTATTTTCGTATATATTAACTTCACTTCCAAAATATTAGAAAAAAAAAATAACACTTTTTATCACTACACTATACCCCACCATCACAGGAAATGAAGCACAGAGAGAACGCTGCAGAAAAAAAAATGTAAAAAGAAAAATTGTTTTAAAATGTTTTTCCAAAACATATTTTATGCCTTTTCAAAATATATCTGATGTAAAAGAAAAACTCATTCCGAAAAACATTATATATGTTTTGAAAAATTTATTCCAAAAGTTCCATTCAACAAATTTATTCCGAGATGTATTTCATATATTTCAGAAGTTTTATTCAAAAAATATCATTTCAAATTTTTTTTTCTGAAATTCTATTTTGGAAATATCGTTTCATAAATCTTGTTCCAAAAATTCTTAAAGGTTTGTTCAAACAAGTTTCCAAAATATATAATTCGAAAATCTTTTGCGGAGGGCAATGGTCATTTTAAAAAATTCAGGGGGTGAACAAAGAACTGTGAGGTGCTGGAAGTAAAAACTTCATTATTATATCAATTATATGTCTAGAAGGCTGCTTGGGCAGTGTGTCTCAGGCTATTATTCTTTCAATAGAATCGGTGGAAATACAAATTATTATCGTATTGTAACTATTTTAAATATAAATTATATTATATCAATGATATTATAATATTATTAAATTAATATATAAAATAGATTTATATTTAAAAATAAAATATAATGAATAGAAAAAAGAGAAAAAAACAATTGTTAATTAATAAGAAAAAAAATAGATAATTTTATAAAAAATATGTAAAAATAATTATTAATTTTAAAATTTTAATAAATAATTATATTATATAGAGTAAAATTAAAATTATAAAATGTGAATATAAAAAAAAAAATCTTCCTGTACACAATTATAGATAATCAGAAAATCAATTTTTTCTAAGGAAAGCATTCATTTATTTCTCATGATATTATATTAAATGAAACCTGTACTTCTAAGTTTAAAATAAATATTCATCTCATTTATATTTTTAATACAAAATAAGTTCATCTTACACAATTTTAAAGAAAGTATACATCTTCTTCATCTTTTTCCATACTTATTTTCTACATTAAAATTATTTTTTAAATTCTTTGTTTATAGTTTTACGATTTAAAACTTTAATTTTAAATTTTTTTAACTTTTATTTAAACTTCTATCAATATATTATTTTTAAATCAAATAAAAGAAATAAGTGCACTTTATTTGATTTTCTACTTAAAAACGAAATGAGATATACAGGCCATTTTAATAGTAACATAAAACAACAACCAATATTAATTTTAAATAAACAAATTTTATGAATGTCAATTTATATAATTTTATAGAAATTAAGTTAAACTTTTCTTCATCTATCTTCCTTAATGAAAAACTATTAAACTTTTGTTTTTCATTTCTCACAAGTGTGTTATAATTAAAAAATATATATTATTTAATGTGAATTATTAATTTTTTTTAAAATATTAATTAATAATTCATACTAAATTATATAATAAAAAATGAAAAAATAAAAGTGAAAAAATATAAATTATGATATCATTGTCCTAAGAAAAATGTATTGATTAATTTTCTTTTGGCCGGTTGGATTTTTTTAGGATTAATTTATTTAGTTATTGTATTATTAAATAATATTGATTCTTGAAATTAATATTATGCTTTTATCAATATTTATTATCCAGACAAGTAATATGAATGACGTGATGAATTGACACATGAGCCTCATAATGAGCCTACAAGTCTTTTGTCTCATTGCACATATCTTTTTTTTTGTTTGCGTTTTAATTGTTATATAGTTTGTCATAATTCATTAACCGTTCTACTATATATTTATCAATAATAACATTGTTTTCATAGTTTATTAACATTTTTTCATTCGTAATCAATTTAGACAAACAATATTAATATACCGAGAATGCTAATCGGTATTCAATGCATGAAGTATTATTAATGATGTTTAATTTTATGATTGTTATATTAAAAAATGAAATAATTAATTTTATTAATTAAAATAATATAAATATATAATAAATTTTATAAAAATAAAAGTATCTTTTAAAATTTTTAAATAATATCTTCAACAAAAAATAAGTATGTTGTTTAAAGTCTTTACTAAAATGTAAGAAAAAATATCTTTTTAAATTACAGAGAGTCTTTATTAAAAATTTGAAACCTTTAAAATGTACACTATTTAAATTTTGCGAAAAAAAAATTGAAATTTATAACCTTTTTCAGATTATTCTGTGATAAAAATATTGCATTTTTATATGAAAAAATTTCTCTTTTTTCATAATGTATTTTATCACTTTTTCAAATTATTTTTTTACATTTAATCATATTTTAATTTTTACCGATATCAAAATGCAATTATTTTATTATTTAATTATTTTTAAACTTTTTATAAGTGTTTATCAAATAAATTTTTAATTAGAGTTCTTTTCACATATCGAACGTTTTTGTCCTCTAAATAAAATAAAATTGCATTCGTGATAATTAGATGAAATCCATTTAATATTATAAAATAAAATTGCATTCATGATAATTAGATGAAATTCATTTAATATTATAGTTAACTATAAAATTTTTGTAAACTTCGATACTTATTAATTATCCTTCACGAAAACACTAATTAACCAAACTTTTGATATATAACCAACTTTATCATATATTCTACTTCACACAATGCAACCTTACTTCTTAATCATTTAAATATGGATTAAATATGTTTTTGATCCTTCAATTTTTAGTAAAAATTAAAATTAGTATATTTTTAAAACTTTGAACCAATTTAGTCATTTATCTTTATAAATATATGAATTTTTTTTCTTTAAACCATCTTTTTAAGTTTATTTAACGTTTCAAATGTATTTTTCAACCAACATTAAAGTAAACATGTGTCAAACGGTGTAAACAAACAACTAAAATATTATAATAAAATATGTTTGAAACGTCAAATAAACTTAATAAAAATTAGTTAAAATGACTAAATCCACACATTTAAAGAGCTGAGGGACTAGATGAGACTAGATTGGTTCAAAATTTTCAAGAAGGACTAATTCGACCAAAAACATATTTAACCCTTTAAATATAAACAATTAACAACAAAATTAAAAAATAAATATATAATCTGATTACTTAATCTTTTATTTAAGTATAAATTTTCATACATCTCAAACTCTTTATATCTCAAAAGTGTTTTATCAACTAGTCTTATATTTATACATAACTTTTCACATAACACTACCTTAAGTAATTATATTGGTGACAAATAAAATCTAACCTAAGAAATATGAATCTAACAAGGATTAAACCATGAGTCAACCCATATATAAGAGACTTAACATTATCTCTAACCCAAAATCTTTAATTTGTATGAGTCTTTTTTTCTTATATATTATTAGCTTCACCCATCTCCCCTCGATATAAAACTCCTAATTCCATACTCAAATAACAAAATTAAAATTAAACAATGTCTCATTAATTAATCATTATTTTTTTATAAATAAAATTTACAATAAATAATAGATAATATATAAATTATATGAAAAATCATTTAAAACAATTTAACAACCTCAAATAACTTAAAACCCCACGATATACATGTCTACAATGTTTTAAAAAAAATCTCTAATTATGTCGGCATAAATTACATTACACAAAAACAAAATTAATACATAAAAAATACACTAATACACCTAAATAAACCAACTTAAATGAAAAATAAACATATAATTGTTATAATTCCTATCAACATTTTGGTTATAAAAAGGTGAGATAGGATTATGTTTTTGTTTACTAAACATAGTTCTTATATCATTGCATTTACTTAACTCACATACGATAATAATACATGCTTCCAAACCTATAAAGTACTTAATAAAACTATAAAAGTTGTGGTCTTTGAAATTCATGTAAATTTATATTCCTAGTAAAAAATACATGTATATTATTTATTATGAAATGGTGTACCTAAAAGATGTATGTAGTATCCAATGTTATCATTTGAATACATGTAAAATGACTCAATTGTTAAACACCTTAATTAATTTATACCCATTTTACACCTTTATGTATTTTTTAATTTTTTTGTTGTTACAAATAAAGAATTTTTTAATTGTTATTCTTCCCCTAAATAAATGTCAAATGGTTGTCTAATGCTATCATTTGTTTTTAATTTGGGACAACAATATTTTGATATCCAAAATATTTTTACACTCATCTGACACAATCATTTGTTATTGTTCAATTTATCTTTGCAACTACAATAAATTTAACTTTTTGAATGACCATCTTACTGATATATAAGTGTCAAGTGGTTGTAAAATGATGTCAAATAACTTTTTCATTTAACACAATGATATTTTGACACCCAAACTATTTTGACACTGATTTGACACCACTATTAATTGTATTTGACTTTTTCGTTTTATTTTGAAATACACAAATTTACGTTTTTATGACACTTTTACCCTTATATTGGTGTCAAATGGTGTGAGATAGTTTTTTCTATTTGAAACAATGATATTTTGATACCCTAAAATTTTTTACATAATTTTTTTTAACAAATAAAAAAAATCTCTGTATTACTGTTCTACCCCTAGATAAACGTCAAATGGTTGTCCAATGTTATCAAATATTTGTTTTTCAATTTGGGACAACGGTATTTTGATACCCAAAATATTTTAACACCATTTGACACCATCCTTCATTACTTTTCAATTTATCTTTGTAACTACAAAAATTTAACTTTTTCAATGACCATCTTACCTATGCATAAGTGTCAAATAGTTGTAAAATGATGTCAAATAAATTTTCATTTAAGACAATGATATTTTGACATCCAAACTTTTTTTACACTCATTTGACACCACTATAAATCGCATTTCACTTTTGTGTTTTATTTTGAGATACAAAAAATTACGTTTTTATAACACTTTTACCCTTACAAAGGTGTCAAATGATGTAATATATTCACCTTTCAAGCAAGATAGTTTAAACATCACTATAAACTTTGACATTTTAGTTACAATGACATCTCAAAGTCATCAATCATTTGTCATCCCATGAAAAATTATTAAAAAATAAAATAAAATAAAAGAACAATAAAAGAACAGAAAGCATCAGAAGACCACACCAAACTCATGATAAAATTTATAGTTCACGAGATGTAGATAGACTATACCTATCATGAAAAAATATAAATAAATACATTGAGATAAAACATTAAACCACCTATATTTTCTTCACAATTATTTTCTATGAATGAAAGTTAAATTAGCTAACTTATCAGCACAATTATTTTCTTCACGAAAAACACGAGAAACTTTGAACTGCATATGCATACAAAAATCCAGTACCGATATCATCTATCTCTAAGACTCAAAGGAACCACTCGCTAATCCAAAAAACCATGACAAACTAAACAATAATCACTTTATAACCAAAGTCTTTGAAAAACCTTCCCTCCAATCATGTTCGAAAACATAAATGACTATATAAACTCAGTATAAATAGAAGTTTGAACCCTTAAAAAAACTGAAAAACTATCTACATAGTCACCCCAAATTCCTCTAAAAATGTTAGCACATGAAGCCAAATCATGACAATCCTCAAGCACATTATCAATATTTACCTTAAGTCAATTAGTAAATGGAATTTGCATTATTACGTCCATAAATAAAACACCCTACCCTCTTTAGTTTGAATATTGAAAAATTTTAGCACCAAAAAGTCAGAGACAATATTACTCATGTTTCTTAAATTTATTCTCAACCATACACATAACTATTAACTCCTTAGTTTGAAAAATAACACAATAAAACTCAATTGGATCCTTAAATTTACTATTTCTAATCTTTTAAATCATCCGAGGATAATCACTTTAATTACATACAAACTTTATCGTTATTTTTACAATTTATTTCTTAAAAAAATTGACCATCTTATTTAATTTTTAATTGTTCTAATTGTAAAGTAAAATATTTGTTAAATTTAATTGTGAATTTGAGTTTTATATTAAGTAAAATAATATTAAAAAAAATCTATAAATCCATTATATCAAGAGTGATATTAAGTCTCTTATTTAAATTTAATGACTCATTATTATTAAATTAATGAGTTTCCATCTTATTTATTCTATTAATTGTTCCAAGTGTAACGTAAAAAAACTGTTAAGTTTAATTGAGAGTTTGAATTCTTCATTAAGAAAAATAATATAAAAAAGTATATAAATTTATTTTCTCAAAAGTGATGTCGTGTATCAATTTAATGAATCATTAATATTAAATTAATGAGTTATCATGTTATTTAAAATTTTAATTGTAACGTAAACAAACTATTAAATTTAATTGTGAGTTTGATTTTTATATTAAGTGAAATAATAAAAAAAAACTCATAAATTTAATTGTGAAGTCTCTTATCTAAATTTGAGAGTTAAATATATTTTTGTCTCTCAATTTTATTTTTTTTGAAAATTGGAATTAGTCCTTTTTCAAAACTCCCAAATTAGTCTCCAACGTTAGAACACCGTGGATTCAGTCTTTTGAACCAAATTTTATTAAGTGTTTAATTTATTTAATATTTCAAGCGCATCGCATTTTATAATAGTATTTGGGTTTTTTTACACATTTCTGTTTCAATATTAGCTAAGAAAATATCATGAAATTTATTTGAAACATCAAATAAGCTTAACAAAATTTGTTTAGAAGAACCAAATTTACACTGTTCTAAAGTTGGGGGACTAGATTGAGCTAAAGCTCTGAGGAGGGATTAATTTCAATTCTCAAGATTAAGAGACAAAAACATATTTAATAATAAATTTAATCACTCATTAATATTAAATTCTCTACGTGTACTAGTTTCTTTATTTGTTTTCTATACCCTTACAAAAATTTACTACTTAATATTAACGAGTTTGAGATGGTGAATTTATATAGAATAAATTTGTTGTTATCTCAAAAAGTGATATTTATGTAAATTTAATGATTCATTAATATTAAATTAAATCTCTCAATGGAATATTTATCAAGTTCAACAAAAAATAATCTTCTTCATTATATGCATAATAATTTGTTTTTTTTGTTTTCTATACCCCTCAAAAGATTTACCACTTTGACAACCTATATGTTAACAAATAACACAAACTTAACAAAATAAGATTAAAACAAAATAATAACTACTATAATCTAAACAACAATGACAATAATAATTATGCTTTTGATATAGAAAAAAAAATTAGACGAATAAGATTTAGAAGTTGGACAAAATCATAACATATCTCAAAATATTTATATAGTCCAGCAACAAGATTATGATAAAAATAATTATGTTAATAATGAAAGTGGAGAAAAATGAAATCTAGTATCTGTTCTACAGAACTTGGTTTGAAGTAATGAATGATCTGATCCCATTAAGTTGATAAATACTAAAAATGAAAAATAGAGTAGAATTAAAATAGGGTGTTGTGAATAAACCATAAATGATTAGTAAAGAACAAGAGGGATTCCATTTAAATAATAGACCCGACACCGAAAGAGCAATTTTTGGTCGAGAAGGATTTTTTTGAAGGGGGAGAGGGGTCGTGTGTTCCCTTTCCTTTTCCCATCAATGCTTCTGCCTCTTTCTTCTTCTTCTTCTTCTTCTTCTTCCTCATACTCCTTCCTTGCGACCCTTCCTTTTCCCCTCTTCTCCTTCTCCAACCGTTTCTAGGGTTCGCTCTCCGATTTCGCGTTCCCTCCTTAATCAACCCTCTCTCTCGCTCTCAATCTCCCACCCCGATCGCCACCGCTTTTCTTCTCCACATTTCGAATCCGTTCCGTTCCGCAAATAGTTGCTCCCTTTGCGGCGATTGATTTCTCTCATCCACCTCGAGACCTGTCAATTTCAATTAGCGTGTGCGACTATTTCACGTTCGAGAGCAGATTCCGGTGGTTTTGTTTGGCATCATGTCGATGAGTGAGCGGAAGACTATCGACCTCGAGCAGGGATGGGATTTCATGCAGAAGGGCATCACCAAACTCAAGAACATTCTGGAAGGCGTGCCCGAGACTCAATTCAGCTCTGAGGACTACATGATGCTTTATACGTATTCGTCTTTGCATTGTTTGTTTGTTTTTGGTTGTTTGAGATCTTTTTTTTTTATTTGTATTTTTTTTTATCTGAGCACTGTTTTTTTTTCTTGATTCGTATTGCAGGACCATCTACAATATGTGTACTCAGAAGCCTCCTCATGACTACTCCCAGCAACTTTATGACAAGTATAGGGAGTCTTTTGAAGAGTACATTGTATCGACGGTTAGTGACACTCTCATTTGATTTTTGGGTCATGGATTGGCTTTCTGGTGTATTATTTGGTTATTGTGCGTTCTTGTTTACAATTTTAATACAATTAGGAGGGAGTGTCATATCTATTCATGTTTACTCTTTGGGAGTGATATTGGTATAGGTTGCATAAACACCACTATACTGTTTCGGTACATTTATGGAACTTCGATGCTTTTATTTTCTTTCTTTTTCGAAAATTTATTGTCCAGTTCTTATATAAGTTGCGGTCGTCCCAAATTTTTTGAAACAAGTATAAAATGTGGTTTGATCACCGATTGAATCATGTTTTGGAACATTTTATCCCAAACGCAACCAGCAAATTGTAGAAATATAGGGCGCGTGATGATTGAACCATGATTGGATGATAAATCCTTGTTATTGCAACCCCACCGACCATGCATCCAGTTTTTGGTGGTAAAGGACGTGCGGTGCAGGCAGTCAAAACACAGATCCGTTATCGTAGTCAGACAAAGGTATCCTGCTCAGAAAAGACTCCTTAGCTGATCAAGCTTCGTTAGGATGTTTTATAGGTATGGGGTTCAATGGAAAGGGAATAATAAAATTGGAGTTGAAAGGTTGGAATGAAAAAGAAGATGACTTTGTCATGTTTATCTATTTAATATTGGAAGAAAGTTGAAGGTAAGAGCCTGAAATCTTAAAATTTTAACCAGCGTACTCCGTAGTAGCCAGTAGCAGTGTTACAGCGGTGAGGTGCTTTGTGGAAGCCTGATGCAGCTTGCTGTTGCATCAGACACTAAAACCCCTTTTTTGACCCCTGAAATAATGCTGTTTGGGGGAGGGATCTCGGCATTTGTCTCCTTTTTATTTGATCAAAACACAAACCCTATTTTCCTCTTTGGAAGTTTGAAGGCTGAATGAATAATGCTCTACTCGCATTTGTCTCTTTTCTCTTCAATGCAAACATCCTTGACCTGGAGCCATCAGCTGCATTTCGGGCCACATTTGAATGAGAGTAAAAAGTGAAACGAAAGCTATTATTACCCTTTACTTAAAATAAAAGCAAAGCTAGCATCCCCAATCTATCCTATTTACTTATATATCAAAAGCAAAGCTCATCTTTGTACCAGCAAATTGGATTTCTTGGTTATCTACATGTCATTATAAAATATTTATATTTTCTGTTTTCATTGAAGATGGATGTACTCGTTATTTATTTTTTCAATTGTCTTGTTTTTCTTTTATTCCAGGTATTGCCTTCTTTGAGAGAGAAGCATGATGAATTTATGTTGAGAGAACTTGTGAAAAGATGGGCAAACCATAAAATTATGGTTCGATGGCTTTCTCGGTTCTTTCACTATTTGGATCGCTACTTTATTGCTCGGAGATCACTTCCACCCCTTAATGAAGTTGGATTGACTTGCTTCCGTGATTTGGTAATGCAACTAATGATGTTGCAATAAACATTTCTGCTGCACTAGTTCTTTCAATTAACTAGTCTTGTACATGTTATAAAAAAGACATGCATGCTAGTGCAGATTAGATGTCTTTCCTATTACTGCCATTTCATTTAATGCAACTTCATAAAAATAAATTTGAGTTTTATCATTTGCAGGTTTACAAGGAAGTAAATGGGAAAGTTAGAGATGCAGTTATTTCACTTGTATGTTTTTCTTCCTCAGTATGCTAGATTTTCTATGATTATAAATTTCAGATCAATTAAAGTATTTTTGCTTATGAAGATTGATCAAGAACGTGAGGGAGAACAGATTGATAGAGCTCTATTAAAGAATGTACTAGACATATTTGTTGAAATTGGAATGGGGCAAATGGATCACTATGAGAATGATTTTGAAACTGCCATGCTCAAAGACACTTCTGCTTATTATTCTCGGAAGGCTTCGAACTGGATCCTAGAAGATTCTTGTCCTGATTATATGCTCAAGGTGTGGTTTCCGTTTATGCTAACTGTAACTTGGTTTCTTCAATTACATTACTTTCTGGCCTCTATTTGATCTTTTGGTGTTATTTTTTTTATTACAGGCTGAGGAGTGCTTAAAACGGGAGAAAGATAGGGTTGCACATTACTTGCACTCTAGTAGTGAACCAAAGTTATTAGAGGTCTGTTGTTGAGGATTTTTTTAATGATTACAATGTTTCCTTTTGTCTTATTTTATAGTTTCTGAAGTTTTGTGTTTTGTTTTACTCTTCTGGAAATTTCTTTGTTTAGAAAGTTCAACATGAGCTGTTATCTGTGTATGCAAACCAACTCCTTGAGAAAGAGCACTCTGGATGTCATGCTTTACTTAGAGATGACAAGGTACTCATGAAACTTTATTTTCTTACATGTACACCTTTTTTAACCAAAAGTATATAGTGTTCTCATGTTTCCTTTAATGCTCAGGTTGAAGACTTGTCAAGGATGTTCAGGCTATTCTCTAAAATACCTAGAGGCTTGGATCCTGTTTCTAGTATATTTAAGCTGGTTGGTCATGTTGAACCTATCGTTGTGCTTTCATGCCATTTTTGGGCTCTCTTGTTCTCCTTCTTTCTTCCTCACTTGCTTATCTTTCTCTTTCCCTTTTCTCAGCATGTTACCACTGAAGGTATGGCATTGGTGAAGCAGGCTGAAGATGCAGCTAGCAACAAAAAGGTCTATTCTGCACTTTTTCTTATTACTGTGCACTAGCATTCTGAGTTTTCAATATTCAATCTCATTATGGATCAGTGTTCTGTTCAAAATTGTTAATGGGGGGTTTTGGACATGATTTTGAAGTTGCTTTCTGACTAAATAATATATTAATAGCTTCGTTTACTTGTATTTTCTTACTGTTCTAGTTTTGATCGATGTCATACTTTTTGGGGCAATCTATTTTGTTTCTGACCTAGTTATTTTGTCCTTTTAAATGAAAATACATACAGGCAGAAAAGAAGGATATTGTTGGTCTGCAAGAGCAGGTGATAAAAAACAGATTTATTAATTTTACTACATTTTTTTTTGTTCAAGTTGTGAAAATTTAAATTAGTTTCTTGCTTCAGGTTTTTGTTCGGAAAGTGATCGAGCTGCATGACAAGTACCTGGCATATGTGAATGATTGTTTCCAGAATCACACTCTTTTTCACAAGGTTTTAAATAGAAAGTGCCTTTAATCATGTGGATTGATATGTGTACTTGCTAATCTGAATGTTTTGATCATTTAGGCTCTTAAAGAGGCTTTTGAGGTCTTTTGCAACAAAGGTGTTGCTGGAAGTTCAAGTGCAGAACTGCTTGCCTCCTTCTGTGATAACATTCTTAAGAAAGGAGGAAGTGAAAAGTTAAGTGATGAAGCAATTGAAGAGACTCTAGAAAAGGTCAGTGTCATCTTGATGTTCCACTTTTACTTCTGTAAATAAGCACGATACATATAGTCCTGACTTTTGAATTTGCAATTTGTTTTGGTCTATCTGCAGGTGGTGAAGCTGCTTGCATATATCAGTGACAAAGACTTGTTTGCTGAATTCTATAGGTAATACATCAATGAGAAGAGAGTTTTTATTTTTTTATTTTTTTATTATTATTATGATTATTGGGTTGGATATCTTTGTCAAAAAGGGATTTTATATTGCTTGGCTGGTGCTTCAATCTTTACCTTCTAATCTCCAGTGTTTATATATTCATTTCATAACATCATAAAAATTACTTACACTGTTTCTTGGTTGTCTGGCAATTAAATGTGCTATGTTGCATGTACAATCTGTTTTCCTTACATCTAGGAGAGATGCAATACCACCAATATGTGGCCTTCATTATTTGGGAATTAGTCCTTGACATAAGACCGAAGCCCTCTATGATAAAATGGTTAGGAGTCAAGTCTTGTCATACTCTTGCTCTAGTTTAATCTCGGCATAGTCCACCTTTTAGGCCCAAAATGCCCTTGCTTAAGCTGTGACATGTTAAGAGATGTAAAACTAATACTGGTCTTTACGTAGCACTGTAAGCTATAGAAAGAATTGGTACTTTATTTTATGTTTACTAGAAATGTATTTTTGAGAAAACCTAAAAACTGAGATGATTAGGCAGCTAAATTGAAATTGATCAGGGTGGGGTAAGATTTGAAGAGACAGTGGACTGCAGCTATTCAAGAAAGAAATTTATATTAGTTTTATATTTAATCATGTCTGTAGACTTTTGTTTATCAATTTATCTGAACACATTACAACATAATGAGAAATTAGGAATTTTCTGGACTAAGATTCTAGAAAATGTCAGACTTTTTCTCTAAAATTAATGGCAGAAATCTAAACATATCCTATGTTGTTTAGTAATGTATAACATTATTTTAGGTAAGAACAATCCTCATTGGTGGGTGTCTAGTGATCTACCAGGATTTATGGTGCCCTTGTTAAACTTTTTTCTTACATAATTGCTTCCAATATTGTTTGACATTTTTAACTTAAAGCAATTTTTCTGCAGTTTTCAGGTGTAATTTAAACTCTTTTCTGTAGATATGTCATATATCTGAATGTCAGAATACCCTTTTGTTTATGTTAGATTTTTGAAAAATAATATTAATACTGGGGTTTTGCTCTGTTGCTTTCAGGAAGAAGCTTGCTCGAAGACTTCTCTTTGACAAGAGTGCCAATGATGATCATGAGAGAAGTATTTTGACAAAATTGAAGCAACAATGTGGTGGACAGTTTACCTCAAAGATGGAAGGAATGGTCAGCCTTTTTCTATTCTTTGTAAACATAAGCTGAAATACTATGATGAACATTTTTGGATTGTTGACAATAAAATTTAAATGCTTTCTCTCTCTTACCAGGTTACGGATTTGACATTGGCAAAGGAGAATCAAACGAGTTTTGAGGAGTATTTAAGCAATAATCCCAATGCAGACCCTGGTATAGACTTGACTGTCACGGTTCTGACTACTGGCTTCTGGCCTAGTTACAAATCTTTTGATCTCAATCTTCCTGCAGAAATGGTAATTTGGATCCTCTTGATATAAAGCGTCTGATGCTCAGTTTTTTATTCTACATAACCAAGATTTTATAGACTTTGGTTGTAATTAATAACTATCTCTTTATTCCTGTTTTTTAGATTAGGTGTGTTGAAGTTTTCAAAGAATTTTATCAAACTAAAACAAAGCACAGAAAACTTACATGGATATATTCCTTGGGTACCTGTAATATAAGTGGGAAATTTGAGCCAAAAACCGTGGAGCTGATTGTTACAACCTACCAGGTAATATTACTTACCTACTTTATTTATCTGTAATTATGTAAATTTTACGCCTTTTCACTTGTTCATTTTCACATTTGTGACGTCCATTGAATCTTGGATATTTTAAACTGACCTCATTTCTCTTTGTTGCTTTTTTAATAGGCTTCAGCATTGCTGCTTTTTAACTTGTCAGATAGACTAAGTTACTCAGAGATAATGACTCAATTAAACCTATCGGACGATGATGTTATTAGACTGCTTCATTCCTTGTCGTGTGCCAAGTACAAGATTCTCATCAAGGAGCCAAATACAAAAACAATATCATCCACTGATTATTTTGAATTTAATTCTAAATTTACTGACAAAATGAGAAGAATCAAGGTATAATTTTATTTAAAATGTGTTTTAATCTTGACCTTTTTTCTATTTATGAACTTTAGAGCGGAATTGACAAATTCTGTATGCAGATTCCTCTCCCTCCTGTGGATGAGAAGAAGAAAGTAATTGAGGATGTTGATAAGGACAGAAGATATGCTATCGATGCCTCAATTGTGCGTATTATGAAGAGTCGGAAAGTTTTGGGCTACCAACAATTAGTCGTGGAGTGTGTTGAACAGTTGGGTCGCATGTTTAAGGTGCATGTTTAGCCATTCTTCTAACATAATATTATATGTTTTTCTCTCAAATTCTGATTTTTTACCATATGGAATTTCATTATCCAGCCTGACGTCAAGGCTATTAAAAAGCGGATTGAAGATTTGATTTCTCGAGACTACTTGGAAAGAGACAAAGATAATGCTAACATGTTCAAGTACTTGGCTTGACGTGGTCTAAATGATTTTGCAAACGATGTGGTTACTGCGAAATGAAAATGCTTGAACTTCTGCAAAAGAAATGAGTTTTAGTTTTAAAAGTTTCCTTGAAGGAGGAGCTGCGTGCTTGTATATTTTGCGTCCATGTCCAGGTATGGACAACTCCTGTAGATGTGTGATCATGTTGGGAAATTGTAATCAATTTCATAATCCAGCTCTCTGATTGCTGCAATTCCTTCTCAACATATTTGATGCCGTCTGTTATTTGCTCCCCAAAAATTGTGTAAGCGCTCCAGGGAAATTATAGTTTATCAGCTTAGAAAAATTATCAGGTGAATGGGTACGCCTTTTAAATCTAAACCCAGTAGCTATGCTTTTTTACATTATTTGTCTATGACAATATTTCAGTGACATCTACTACATTTTGTAGTGTCTATATGATATTTTATAACTGTTTGAAAATCAGATTTTTCCTAGGATTCTAAAGATCATTAATGATGTATATGTCTTACTTATGAATCTTTATGATTTATATCATTGTTGTTCATCATTCCTCCAACTGCAATTATAATCTTTGATAAAGCAACTGTTGCCGTTTTTAAGCTTTTACAGATACTTTCCGGCGGAAGATAATGAGAAAATTAGTTTCAATTTTAAACTCATCTTTTTGGTGTCAGTTAAGGGACGATGCAACCAGTAAAGTTTTGAGGGACCACTCTTCTCGTTTTCTAAAAGAACAATTTACTTATGTTTTTAAATAAATCATGTGTGAAATATATTATAATATAATAATATATTGAAAATTAATAGAGAACCAGAATCTTAAGAAGCAACAAACTTCATATACGAACTATATTTTAAGTAGATTAAAATATGAACCGAATCTAACTTAATTTATTGGGATTCCAATCAGATTAAAGGTGAGTTGAACTGCAATCCACCCATCACAACATTATTTATCTCTATTGACATTTTTTATTACTTCTAATTATATAGGTTCACTATTTGATCTTTTTAAATACTAGAATGTTATTCAACAATGTTTAAATAATTTGATTAATTTGTTTGTCTAGTTATATATGTTGGTATTTTAATTTTGAACTATTATCTTTATAATAATATTTGAAAAATTAGATAAACACTTTGATATTTGATTTCACTGTTATTAAAAAAATATATCGAGTCAATTCCCTTTCGTTATACTACAACAAATATATAAAATAAATTACAAAAATAAAACATTCGTAAATGAATCAATCTACTAATTTACCAATTCGTAATGAATCAAATCACTCATAGTAAATCGAATCAAATTATACAATTTTTGACTCATCAAATAGGTGAACTGGATGAAACTGACATTTGTTTAGCTCAACCCATGTAAGCTTGGTTGGTTCTGACACTTTTAAACAAGAGCATTATTGTGATTTTAGAAAGCACGGAGATGTGGAAAAAAATATGGGTGCAAGAAGAAATTCCCAAAAATTATTTGCTTGGAGTTGAGGTTTGTAAGTTTTGATATTCCTAGTTCAAGCCACAGTTGAATCTAATTTGGACTAAATTCATTTCATTGTTTCAAATCATTTAATCCATATCAATATTTTCGGTTATTGTACGTGCAATATATTTTATCTCTAGTTGTTTTATACTCTTAGGTGCATTTATCCTTATTCCTGTATGAAAGTCTCTGTATGAAAAAAATATGGGATTAAATAAGTTTTTGTCCATCAACTTTCGGTGGAAATTAAAATTAGTTCATCATTAAAACTTTGGTTCAATTTAGGTGGAAATTAAAATTAGTTTATCATTAAAACTTTGGTTCAATTTAGTTCCAAATTTTAGAAATGTGTAGATTTAGTCATTTTAAGCAAATTTTGTGAAATTTATTTGATGTTTTAAATGTCTTACATGATAGCATTTGAATTGTTTCTACCGTTTGACATATTTCTGTTTCAATGTTAGCTGAAAAACGTATTTGAAACATCAAATAAACTTATAAAATTTAATTAAAAGAATTAAATTCATACACTTTTACAATTTGAGAGATTAAATTAAGTCAAAATTTTAAACATAGATTAATTATAATTTTCAGTTAAAGTTAAGGAATAAAAAATATATCTCTTATTATACTGTGAGTGAATCAGAATTGAATACTAATATGATTGTTTGGTGATCGTTTCCATAAAGTTGTAGAGAGTTCTTTATGGGGCAAGATAAATAGTTAATGAAGATCACATAAATTTTGTAAAAAAGGTGTATTTTTGTGATTCTATGAAACCAATCCATACAAACTAACTATATCATGTGAGAAAGAGATAGCATAGCAGATCAAGACATAAAATCATGATGTATTACAATGTTGTTAATATTAATATTAGTCATATAAGTAAGTAAAAAATGAATAATTTTTATAAATTTTCAGTGAAAATACACGCATTTTTGTGCATACACTTCTACCTTATAATAAATAAAAAAAATTAAAAATTAATTATTATTAACATAAAAATATTATTAACTTTTAAAAATTACAAATTCTTAATATATAATTGTAAAAGAAATATATGTAAACTTTAATGAGTAAAATTATTTATAGTAATAAGAGTAAAATAGGTAGTAAAATATATATACTAAAAAATAGTTAAGAAATCTTCTTTATTTATATATATATATATATATATATATTTATTTATTTATATTTATAAATTATAAGTTGTTAGTTTTGTAGAGATAGTTATTAAATTTAAAGAAAGAATTTCAAAATTAAAATTGTAAAATAATAAAGTTATTTATATCAGTACAAATAAAATTGACGATAAAAAATGTGTACATTAAAATAGAGATTACAAGTAATCATGAAAATGAATTTCCTATATAATAGTTGTAGACGGCGTATCTTTTATTTAAAACATTCTAAATGTTAGTAATTAAAAATGTTATATTTTTATGATATGCATTATAAATTTAAAATTTGAATACATTTTTAACTTAAGCTTTTATTTGACTGTGATAAATGTTATTTATTAACTTTTTAATATTATGTTATATTTTTTAATTATTCATTAATTGTCAATATTTTATTATTGTTTAATTTTTATGCCTTTTAATTTATTTATTTACTGTATATTTACTAAAATAACTTTAATTTGGTAACATCCCAATTTTTCTAAACATGTTCATAGTATTATAAATAACATTATAACACCTTAGTAACACTAATAATTATAGTTAAACCGGAGTTCATTATAATTCTTAATTTAGAAAATATTGTATCTCAAAATATGATCAACATAATTTTTAAGTATTTCAAGATATGAACCAATATCCAGCTTAATGTAAGTTTTCAAAAAAGACTAAAACATATCATATAAAATGTTTCTATACTACTTCTTTAGGAACTAGAAGCTAACTCTAGTGTTATTGCTCCCAACTCCTGCTCCCATATTTAAGTATTTAAAATATGATCATTACGAAAAAGAAAAAAAAGTAAATTCACAAAAAGCGTTAAAAATAGATTCTTCATAAGTATAACAATAAAATCAATTAACTAGATCCAATCATCAAATTAAAGAATAATATCTAGACCTAGTCTTTCGGAAGACTCATGTATTGAATGGACTCAATAGACTTTGTACCTATCATACTATCCTTCATCTTTTTCTTCTTTATAACTTTTTATCACGGGTAACTCATACATTTCACCTAATACTAACATGGTTAACTTCATTAACTCTACAAGTATTATCCTCTTTCTTATCATATCGTTTACCAAGTGAAGTCTCCTTCGCCTCTCACCACCTTAATTGTCTTTCTTTATGTGAGTTAGACATTAACAGAGTCAGGATAGTCTCACATAGCAAATTTCCTTTAATCTACTTGGACTCATCCTAGATTAGCATTTTTCCTTGGAAATAACTAATTAAAAGAATACCAAAAGTTACTCTCTTTGATCATTTCAACATCATACTCAACTATTTAAACAAAATATCATACTCAACTGATCAACCGTATTCTTTAAAAGAATACCAAAAGTTACTCTCTTCGATCATTTCAACATCACATCTCACATTTATATCACAATTGGTCATAAACGATACAAAAATTCAGAACAACTTAACATGAGTTTTTATCAGCTCAAAATCCCTTGTTCTATAACAAGAAATTCATACAAGAGATAGTTTTTATTTATTTATTTATTTTCAAAATTGCAATCACACCAACACCATCACCACTATGCAGTAACACAAATAGTACTCATCATCAAGAAAATTCCTAATTATCATTATTGCATAAGAATCACACAAATAAGTTATGTCATCACTCTATATTTCATTAACAGTCAAATATGTAATCATTTCTAAACACAACACATAACACAAAAAATCTCACAATTTCACTGAATCAAACTTCACCAAATTAATTACAGGTTCTGCAGTTATCAATAATTTCAAATGATCAACTTTCCTTACCTCAATGTGAGTTCCTTGAAAAAGACCACCTCCTAGCACAACTTCTTCTCTTTGATTTGCTCTTCCTACACACACAATAGGATCCAACAAAGATCAAAGTGTGATTCTAAGATTGCAAATGAGATAAAATACCATCTAGGAGGTACAAAACGGAATGTAATCGAAAGAAGGTGACATGCAAGGTGGAAATCTAATGGATTCAACGAAAACGAATAGAAATAGAACTTATTCAAATAAGGAAACTGATCGGTTCAAAATGTTATTTGAAACTTCAATTTTTACATAGTACTATTTGATTTTTCTTAAATAGATGAAAATAGGAGATCCATTTGAGAGTAGAGCAAAGAGGATAAAAGACTTAAGAAAGGGGAAAGTTGGAGGAAGAAAAAAAAATGAGCACAATACGTTTTTGTTTTCTTTCATTCTCTTTGATTTCTTATTATATCATTTTATTAATTATTTATTTTGAAAACTTAGTAGAGTTAAGAATGGAAACGAGGTTTACAATTTCTGGAGGAAATTTATTTATCGAAGACTCTTCTATATTTTAAAAATTATATATATATATATATATATTTCCTCTCTTTTTTTTCTAAAAATCTAGCTCAATTTAGTCTTACCTGTGAAGCAATAATTAAGATAAATATATTGTTATAAATAGATTCTATGATTTAAAGTTTGAAGTTAAAAATTTAAAAATGTGTTAAATTCAAAATTTTCTCATAAATATAAATTATTCAATGTCATGTATTTTTAATTATTAATTAATTATGGGTGTTTTCTTCACTGGAAACAAATTTTAATAATAGTTAAAATAAACTTTGACATCGAATATTGAATTATCAATGGAAGTGGTTAAAAGAAATGGAGATTTAACTATTTTTAAAAATTATAATCATCAATGTTCTATAACTTAAAATGACATAATAATTCAATTAATTAACATTCAAAATTGAACCATTACGAATTATGTAAATTTACTATTTTCAATTAATCTTAATATTTACTATATCACTACTATATGTTATATAATTATATAAATTCTTCCATTATTTCCTTGTACTTATGAGTATTAAATTTATTCAATTTCAGTGTAAATCAGTGATTATGATTATTATGAAATCTTATCACCATTTAAGTAAAACCCACTTTTTTTTTTCTTTATCAATGAAATGTCGAGAAGGTCGTCTTTAACTTGTAATTTTATTTTTAGGTCATCTGCAGAATGAACTGAGGGAACATGAATCGGGCATTCAAACCCAATTTGGTAAATTCTGTCACCACCTCTTGTTCCTCTTTTTCTCTTCCCCGACAACATAAACTACCACTGTTCCATTCCCACACCAATACCAAAGCTCACTTCGTTGCAAAGCTCCAAACTTGCAAGGATTTAGCATCTGCAACATCGACCCACTCTAACATTGTGAAATTCGGTTTCTCAAATGACACTTTTTCCACCAACCATCTCATTAATTGCTACCTTAGACTCTTCAGAATCGACAATGCACAAAAACTGTTCGACGAAATGCCGCAGCGTAATGTTGTGTCCTGGACTTCGCTTATAGCTGGTTATGTTGACCTGGGTCAACCGAACATGGCACTTTGTCTCTTCCGTCAAATGCAAGGAACCTTCGTCCTGCCCAATGAGTTTACATTTGCCACTCTCATCAATGCATGTTCTATCCTCGTCAATCTTGAGATTGGTAGAAGACTTCATGCTCTTGTTGAGGTTTCGGGCCTTCAGTCCAACCTTGTTGCATGTTCTTCCCTCGTTGATATGTATGGCAAGTGCAACCATGTTGTTGAGGCTCGCCTGATCTTTGACTCCATGTGTACAAGGAATGTGGTTTCTTGGACTTCCATGATCACCACATATTCTCAGAATGCACAAGGGCACACTGCTCTACAACTGTTTAAAGAATTCAATCATTCTGGTTTGGGCAGACCAAATCATTTCATGCTCAGCAGTGCAATCAACACTTGTGCGAGTCTGGGAAGCCTGGGTGATGGCAAGATCACCCATGGAGTGGTCATCCGGCTTGGACATGATGCTAGTGATGTGATTGCGAGTGCACTTGTGGACATGTATGCCAAATGTGGTTGTGTGAATTATTCAGCTAAAGTCTTTAGGAGAATCCCAATTCCTTCTGTGATTCCCTATACTTCAATGATTGTGGGTGCTGCAAAGTATGGACTTGGTACATTGTCTCTTCAACTGTTCCAAGAAATGGTTGTTAGAAGAATAAAACCCAACGATGTCACCTTTGTTGGGGTTTTGCACGCTTGCAGTCATTCAGGGCTTGTAGATACAGGACTTGAGTTGCTTAACTCAATGAATGGGAAATATGGGGTGATTCCTGATGCAAAGCATTACAACTGCGTTGCAGATATGCTTGGCCGAGTAGGACGAATTGAAGAAGCATACGAGTTAGCAAAATCAGTTGAAGTTGAAGGTGATGCATGTGCCATGTTGTGGGGGACCATTCTTTCAGCTAGTAGGCTTTATGGCAGGCTAGACATTGCCCTTCAGGCCAGTAATAGGATACTAGAGTCCAACCAAGAAGTAGCTGGTGCATATGTTACATTGGTCAACGCATATGCACTGGCAGGGGATTGGGAAAATGCTCATAATCTACGATCTGAAATGAAGCATACTGGAGTCTACAAGGAACCTGGCAGTAGTTGGATTGAGGTAAAAGAATCCACTTAGTTGTTCCGTGCTGGAGACATGTCTAAATGTACGTAACGAAACAGAGATGCTGAGTTTGCCTAGGGAATTGAAAGAGAGAATGAAGGAAAGGGGAGGGTTACGTAGGAGGAACTAAAGGGTTGGTGTTTCTGTTGATGTGGAAGAGGAAGCCAAATAGGAAATTAATTGTGAGCTTACATAGTGAAGAACTTGCCTTGGCCTTTGGACTAATAAACGCACCCACCTAAAGGTGTCACAATCAGAATAATGAAGAACTTGGTACTGTTCAGGGATTGTCATGAGGCATTCAAGCTGATTAGCGATATTCTACGGAAAGATTTTATTGTGAGAGATGTGAACAGGTTTCATCACTTCAAAAATGGATTACGCACTTGTAGAGATTTTTGGTAATGATTTGTCTCATCAGTTTACTATTTCTCAGAACAGCAACCCTATACTTCATCACTAACACAATCCACCAATGGACAATCATTGTCGTCAATTTGGGTTCATCACTGAGTTTCGCACTTATATCTATTGATATACCATGGCTGATTCTTGCTCCTTATTCATTTGAAAATTACATTATCAGCACGTGAAGAAGAACAGAAAAAAGATTTAATAGCTAGCATAGACTATTTTGCAGATGCACTAGTTAGAAAATTCCATGAACATATTTCCTAATAGTTGAATGAAACTTGAAAGGCATCAATTTTATTGTACTGAGTGGTAAAGAATTTGAGTTATTGTATAGGTAGAGTGACTTATGGTAAAATATTGAAACAAAGTTGGTAGTTCTATATCATGAAGGAATTTTCAATTGGACATTGCGTAGTTTGAATATTCTATTTCTTGCAGTTGGATTTGTTATGCAGATTGTGTTCTACACACTGATCGCATGTTTACTTTAATTTAAATGCAGGATACTGCAATAAGATTCGTTATTGGGTTAAGATTTTGAATTTCTTTTTTGTTAAAAGTTGTATTTTCAAGTATAAATTTAATAAAAAAAATAATACAATCTTTACAAAAATTAATTTAAGACTTTGAGTAAACCAATAAAAAGTTATAATAAGTTTCTCCAAATGAATTTGAAAAAAAAAAACAATTCAATTTTTCTATAATAGAAATATAAAAGTGGATTTTGGATTTTTCTATAATACAAATATAGAAGTGGGTCTTGGATTGGGTATTGAGTCATCTACACTAAACTAATTACTCAACCTATATAAGAGTGAATTAATTTAAGTTGAGTTAAATTTAACTGAATTATAAATGAAACTCAATCTAATTATTTAGGTCGAATTGAGTTGAGTTGAAATAACTCAATTCAATGAACACTGTCTTAACAATAACAATAATAATAGGAATACAACTTTCCTATCAACAATATTTATTCAAGTTGGTATATGCATGGTGTTATCATCATAAAAGGAATACATGCTATTAAAAGTAGAAATAAACATAAATTGATCTTCTTTAAATGGACATAAGGTATAATTTCACTAATTAACATAATCATCATTAGTATAAACCAATTGCATACAAAAACATTTTCCCTTTTTTATCTAACTTAACATTAATAAACTAAGCATCCCTTCATCACGCGCTTTCTTATGGAATAAAACTCCAAACATGACAAAAATCTTATTATAAGTTATTCTCATATCAGGATATCAGTTTTATTTATAGTTTTAAAAATCATTAACAATTCTGCCTTGACTAAATAATAATTAATATAAATGTTATTAATAAATTTAATTTTATAATACTAAAAATAAAAACTTTTTTGTATACATTCTTAACATTCCAAATAAGTGTATAAATATGTCATAATAATGATAATTAATAAATTACAATAATGTGTCTATTAAAAATAACAAATTACATACAACATTAAAAACAGATAAATTATATTAATTTGTTATGTCATTTTATTTTCCATTTTTTTTGGTGTTTTTTTATATGGAACGGTACTCAATTTTCAAATTTTTATGATAGAGATCTAATACTATTCAATCAGTGACAGACTAATTCAAGCATTGATCCAACATGATGCAGTAACAAAATATGGACCACATCACTATTTTTAAAACATACTTTAGTTAATTATGTGGTGATATTAAATAAATCAATATTAATCTAATGCTAAGATATTCATGGCAATCACGGATATTACAGAACATTGATCTGCTTGAAATATAAAATTTGCTTCATGTGTTTTCAATGGATAAAACAATGTTTCAGTCTATACAAAATTTGAGTTTTGATTTCTTTCTTTTTTTTTAAATAAATAAGCAAATTCTGTCACTGTACACTACCATTACCATAGATCTAATTCGTCCACCATCAATGGATCTAATATAACAGGAAGAAGAGAAAAATGCTCACTTTTACCAATAAATAAATTAGGAAAACAAATTAAAACTCAAAGTTTAGAGACTTAAACCCAAATTTGGTATATTTAGATGAACAGAAATCATACTTGAAGTGTGTACAACCTCAAATTACATTGTATATGCATTTATTCTGTGCAATGTCAGAGTTTTAAACCTATGAAAAGGTACTTGTGAAAAGGAGAGGAAAACTTCATACTCCAAAACATATTTTGTTGGTTTGGAAAAGATCAAATTCAGCTGGTGGGCCAGAGTCTTTGCATGATTCTATAATCACAAACTTTTATGTATCATCTGACAATATGTCAGATAACAAAGACAAGGTTACTCTGTTATTTACACTAAAATGTAGTAACATAATATTTAAACAACAAAAGTCTAGTTCCACATGAAAGGAAAATGTAACATGCTGAACCAATATCTGAAAACATGAAAGGCAAATGTGACATGCTGAACCAATGAAAATATGAAAAGCACGTACCAAACCTTGAATGAAACATGCGGAGGTGGCTGTGAAGAAGCTTGAGATTGTATACTCAGATAGACAAATGACCTTAAAAAACTGAATTTAATAGGTAACACTAGAAAAAGTAAATTAATCATGAGTCTTTTGTTGAACCAAGTTTCACATGATGTAAAAATAGACAAATTGAATAATGTATGAGTAAAAAAAAACCCCACAAACTTCAAATCTTAAAATTTTGAATTGAAAATAATGTGAAATTGTAGTGTTATTGGTTTATAGCTCATTGGCAAAGATATTTATGTTGTTTTTACTTAGAAAATGAGTCATATTAGTCATTATTCCTAACATTTTTTTTTAAATAGGAAAGGAAAGTGACAGAATATTCTGACAGAAATCAAATATAAAAAACTTGAGAACTTTGGTCAAAGTATAGAACAGCATTACCAACTAATATTCCTCACAAAGTGCTTGTACTTGTCATGAGCCAAGACAGAATATAAAAGTCAACTGAAACTACTGATGATTATCCCATATTGTCTAGTTTGTCAGATCCAAATGATTAAACAGTACATCACCTAAACCAATCTAGGAAGTCAGAAGACAAACATAAAACAAAGAAAAGCTTTAACAATATGACAGGTATAGCTGAATACTTTACTCCAAAAAGCTGGTATGTCCAATAGATGGATTTGTACCACTGAGACACACAAATAACAACATTTCTGCAAAGATTTCTAACCATTCAAGCTACGATATATGAAAGTATCAAAAGTCCTCAAAACTGGTTGCCTAACATTTCACTGTTTTATTTCTTCTTTTATGTGGCTCCAAATCAGTGGAGCAAAGAATGTAGCACTGAACAATTACATGATATCCATCCTCAGTTACTTAATAAGGAGTCACTACGTTCTATCTAACCCATACAATTTAAGGGTGAGAAAATTCTGATCCTATTCACAAATAAGAACCTGAGCCATTAAAAATAGATTCCAAAATTTGCTAATAATCTCATTTGTACACATGTACACAAGGGTAACATATTTAGCAGGTTTCCAGGTGCCAGCTTGCTTATGTACATATCCTTAAGTTAAGCCACTTCATTTCAGGACACCATCTCTCAGAAGAGAAGAGAAACCCAAAAAAAGTTTATATACAGTGTCAAGTTATTCTCTAGCACCACCAAGACCAGCTCGAGTTATTGCTTTTGTTGCAATCAACACCAGATGTACAAGCTCATCTACATCTTGGAAGCTGAAATCAATAACATTCCTAATCGAAGTTATGAAATCATTATTCCGTGCTTCATCCATGTTCAAATTAGCAGCCATGAAAGTGCTCTTGCATTTTCTGGAAGCCTCCATTGCAAAATTTATGTCTTGAGTCTGAAAAATCACAAGCTAACTTTTACCCATTGTGACTTTTCAGATAAATTACTGTGACAATTGAATGAAATTTAATAACTGTACAAGTTAAAATGTGCACTGTGACAATAGCCAATTTGACAATTGCAATAGCATATGATTGTTATATAAAAATCACTAATGTGTCTTCAAGAATTACAGATGTATGTAAGCCTAGATCTTGCATGCAACAAAAAGCGGTTTTAAGGAGAAAAAAAAATCCAATCTTCCTATTTAACATAGAAAGATCGGCTTCCATCCATACAGATTTTTCTCAAACATTTTATCTGGTAGTCTAATACAGAACAAATTTCCTACTATTATGTTACATCATTAAACAACTAAATCCCAAAATTAACTCCACCGTACTTCAGGATCAAAACACCCAGATAGATTTCCAAATGAAACATAAGGTTTATCAATAAATTAAAACTTACAAAATCAAGAAGCCTGATAATATTTGGGCGATTCTGTGCAGATATGACTTGATTATTAGCAACAAGAGTATTAGAACCCCTTGTCAAAGTAGTCCTATCCACTGCCCCCACGTTATTTAAATTATCAATATCAGACGCAGAAGACGAAGGAGATTCACCTAAAAATGAAGTAAAAAACCAGTGAAACATCACCAACATACAGCAATGCTCAACAAGCCTAAAGACATAATACATACTTGTATCTAAAGTTGACTGCATTCAATTACCTTGAGAAACCATTTGTAGAATTGATTTTAACTCATCACGATCCCTGTTTATGGCAGAATGTTTATTGTAAACCAATCTCATGTATACCACCTCCATGCATTTATAGGCCAAGGCAGCGGTGGCCATTTCTTGGCGTCTTTCATATTTATGGGCACAGGATCTGGAACACATTTTATGGCATTTAATAATTAAAGGAAAGGTAATACAAATGGATCAAGAAAAACAAAGAATACAAAAATTATAGGGTAATATGATAGCAAAATTTTATGCTAATAGTTTTAACACATTAGAAGTATTCTTTTAACCCCCCAAAATAAAAGTAGGAACGCTAGAAAAGAAAAGGAGAGATATTCGGTAGAAAATTAGGGACAAGAACTTAAGAAAAAAAAAAACTTAGTAGAGATAGTTTTTATTATATTTAATTTCTACCATACATATCGAAGTCTCCAAAGGAAGGTTAGCATTTTCGAATTTATTGAACATTCTCGAATCTTTTTTCCCCTCAAAATATACTTTCACCAAAAGCATAATAAATCAGAGATCGTAGAAATAACATATTTACAGATTCCAAATTTTCCTTACTCGAAAAGTTTAGCTGTAGCAGCATAAATTTGCATTTGATTCATCTCTCCGTGCTTGCTAATTTCACTGTGAGATTTTTCTATAAGTGATGCTCCGTGCAGAAACTTTAAGGCAGCTTTAAAGTAAGTTTCGTTACTTTCAAACTCAAAACCGAAGCTCTACAGTCAGAATAAAACAATTGGTTAGAAAAAAGAAAGATGCTACATCAAACAGATGTGAGGTAAAATCTTTTAATGTTGAAATAACCTTATAATGATCTGCAGAATCCTTTAGCCTTGTGGCTTCTTCCAGAATGCTAGAGGCAGTTTGTCTAGAATTTGTTGTCACAGGACTTGAACCATTAAACTGTCTGTCAGGTACTAAACTTCCTGAACTGTGATCAACTCCAACCTTGCAACTAACATCAACTGCATTTCTCACAAGCCTAGGAACATCACCATTGCCAGATGCATTGACCAGATGCCCAATAGACATATCTACATTTTGCGATTTGGGTGCAGTTCTAGAACCCAAATGTAATGTTTCCCTTTTCAAAATTGAATTCCCAAAATCATCTTGTTTTGGCTCAGTTTGTTTTCCAGTTTCATCTGACCAATGCCTTGAAGGATTTTGGCTGCTAAGGTTGTCAATCTTGTGTTTAGACTTCAGAAAGCCGGACTTAACATCATGTCTTGTCTCAGTACCAGAACTGTGATTATTAGGATGAACTTCTGACTCATAACTCACACCATTTTTGGAAAAATCATTATCTGATACTGAAACCTTCATCTTATCCCTACTCACCTCAGAACCAGAAGTTCTAACCTTTTGCTTGACCCGTAATGATGTGAGCCTACCAGATTTCTGCCAAGAAAGTGCATTTTCCTGATTACTCTTGTTCATTTTCTCTTCATGATGTGAACCACTGCCACAATTAACACGTGCAAGATGTATGTCATGTGAAACTCTCTCCTTTTTTACTGATAATTTTTTCTCCCTACTATCTAAATTTTTTATTGATAAACCACCTTTTCTAGCATCATCTTTTTCTGATGTGTCCAACCCTGAAGCCAAAATACATTTCTCAATGTTGGAAGTCCTCAAAGGTGACGAGGTAACAGATTCTACTGGTGAGCCTATGGCCTTTTCAAGGTTAGTTCTAGCTTCGTGAGACCCAGAAACCTTAGAAGAACTTGAAGTTGCTGCCGATGAAAATTTTCCAGAGCCTAAATCCCCACCCGATGGATCAAAACAATCCAAAGCTTGGTACGAAGCAACATTTTTTTTGTGCTTTCTAGGCTGGTGGGCCTTATTCATATCACTTTTCACCTCTGTCCCAATACCCATTTTGTCCCTGCTGTCTGGCAAGAAAGCTCGCTTCATCTCACTTTCTTTAATAAATTCGTCATCACTTGCAGTTATTGGTTTTGCCGCTGTATTCAAAACTGTATACTTCTTCTGTTTCCTATTTACATTGCTGTTTTCAACGCGATGAATGTCACCTTCCAAATACAATGTTTTGTTATGTTTCTCATTATCCTGCCAGTCACTCGTTTTTCTTTCCTTGATCGAACCACTTTGCCTACTGTTTGTAGCATCCAACGAACCATCATCGGATGAAAACTGTGCCCGATCTCCCTTCTTTGCCGGAACTACAAACTTGTTATCGTCAGACCAACAATAATCATCATATTTCGTTGTATTTTCCCCACTAGCCTTTGTTGGTAAGTCCTTTCTTGACTTTAGACCTACCTTTTTATATTCCATACCGTGTTTCAGATGTTTATCAGCATTGCCAACAACTTCAATCTTAGATTTCTTATGAGTTCCAGATCCATGTTGATTGTCCTCCATCTTACGCTTCAATTTAACCTGTCTGTCACCTGCACACATTTGACAACCACAATGACATTCTTTTAGAAAAATTTTATATACAGTTATTTGTACCATAAAACAAATATGAAGCAGCAACAAAACATATAAACCCTAAAGTGAATGAGATACCTCCATTCATTTCATATTCTTTTGCCTTAGGCACTCTTTTATCTTCTATCAAATTGTTCAACTTGTTCAAATTTTGAGAATTAGATTTCTTCATACGGTTTGAGTCTGCAGACCGCTGATTCATGTCATTCAAGCTTCTACTTTTAACATTTGACTCTTGAGCATTCTTTACTGTATTTGACAACTGATGCCTGTCACTGTTGAGTCCTGGCTTTGCCTTTTCATTAATACCATGTTTCTTGTTTCCCCGATCAACCATTACATCAGATTGCACTCCAATTTTGGGTCCAGTGAAATGGCTTTGCATGTTATTTTGACCATCAGAAATCGGCATTTGATATAAAGCATAAAGTGATTTTGTTGTCTCCTCCTCGCTGATGTTACACCGATTCATTCCAGGCCTAACAAGAATTTCAGAAGAACAATGTGAATCTAGTAATGCATACAGCAAAGATAAAATGTAAGCAAAGTTGGAGAAAGGATAAAATATGTCATAATTTGTATATCTTTCTACATACTGCACAATTTTGGTTATAATTCACAAACTGGGTTTTTAACAAGTAAAATATGATCCTAAATGAACCCAAGATGAGAGTAATCAACTTACAGCCAATATAGCATGCTACACAACCATTTCTCTGGAAGCTGCTCTGGCTTTAAACCCATAGGTAGAAGCCGCCATTTCTGGCAACTGTCACAGCAAACCCAATCTTCTTCTATAAGTTGAGGTGCTGCTGCTGATGATGACAGAACCATCTCAGAAGTTGGTTTATTTTCAGCAACAGGAAATGCACCTGGAGCATCTTTTACGCATGACACAGGTGACAACTGATTAACAACTTTATTGCCACTTGGTTTTTCCTTTACTTTAACCCCATTTGCACTCTTTTTAACATGGTCAAGGTTAGCATTTACTGTATCCTTATTAAGGGGAGGTCCATCAGTTGGATCTATTCCATCAATCTTCAGTTGTAATTTTTTTCTTTTCAGTGAACCTCTGTCACAATCTCTCACCTTATTATCCTTCAGTTTCATTTTATGCATTTCAATTTTAGAAGAAGTAACACCAATGCTAGTACTCTTTCTATCATTTACCATTGCTTTGTTACTAGAACCAATGACATCCTTTTCAGCATCGGCCATAACTTTTCCAGGTCCCTGTTCACCTTTTAAGTTGTTCTTGCTTACAGATTTTACCGTGGTCTGATTAGTCTCACACTTTTGAATATCTTGATCCACCTTACATTTCATTTCATCAGACTTAAACCTTTTCGAAATTGCAGAAGTGTTACACATTCTACTGTTCTTAGGATCAGCAAAATTGTTATCCTGAGACATCTCCCTTTTATGCTCTAACACTTTTTTCCCAAAGGTACTTCCTGTATTTCGTTTCACAACCTTGTCAAAATCCCGATCAGATATTGACTCCAATGAAACCTCCTTCATTGCTTCAGTGGAATCCACTCTACATTTCGCACCATTTTTATTGACCTCCTTGGATACTTCAATAGCCTTACCAGTGACTTCGGCTGTTTCACCAGCATCACAAATTGAACTTGATAGTGGTGTACATCTCCGACCATTAGACAGAAAGTCCTTACGATCTGGAGTTCTATTTCCTAATCTTTTCTTCGTATGAAATGTCGTATCATTCTCATAACAGTTACCATTCATATGATGCTTTTCACTTTTGTCTACCACTGTCAGTTTCCTTTTCTTCAACAAATGTGAATCCCCAACCAAGGAATCTGATTCATCAGTAGACATAGAATAATGCTCCTGATGACCATTAAGAGAAGACATGGGTCTGTTGTCTCCAAGGGCTTTTCCCTTTCTAATCAAGTTGAGTAGACTGTCATGTAGAGGTGATATTAGCACACCTCCAGGGATACTGAAAGAAGTCATAACCTGTAACATCAAACATAAAAAAAAATCAAAAAATATTGTTATGCATAAAACAGTTCATCTACTTCCGCCAAAAAGATTAAGCTTTTAGTCTGTTTATAACATGATAGCAAAGCTTCTTGACCATGTAGTCCAGAGTTCAATCCTTGTTGCCATGATTCCTTTTTGGTAAAAGTTAAGTGTCATCACAAGAAAAAGTAGGCCAATGCACCATCCATGCTTCAAGAACAAAATGCTCTTGCATGAATGATTGTGTTAGATATAAAGGGTGAATTTGGAAGAGTTTGTTTCCAGTTCATTTGAACTTGTCTTATGCCATAAGAACTTGTGTAACTGTTTGGAAAAACTTTTCAAAATAGTTATGATATGTTTATCAGTTGCTTCAACTTACCTCAATAAGCTATTGTGAAAAAGCTTACAACTTATACGAAACAATTTAACCCCGTTTGCTCTGTCCGATTACAGAAACAACTTATACTGAAGCGTTTGTATGATAATCACTTATGACTTGACAGCTTAAGCTATCAGAAAATTGTCTATAGAAATAGAAACACGTCATCTACCTGAATAATGCTAGTGGAAGATTCTTCAGGCATCTCTTGAGATACATGTGGTGTATCTTCACTTTCCTTTTGGCTGTTTTCTGTCGAAGAGGATGGAGAGTCATCAAGCCCAAGTCCACTGTAAATTGCAGCATTGCTTTTTGCTAAATTATCTGATTTTACTTTGATTTGCAATATCGGCATTCTTTGGTCGGTCAACTTTTCTGCCTTATTTGCACATCCCTCTTTCAAACTGCACGTCCCTGTTACTCTATTCGAGGAAATGCCTGTGTTCTTCTCTGAATGTATTCCTGTATCTCGAGATGGAAGAACATTAGGGGAAGCAGTTCCAAGCCTCATGGAAGGGGTTGTAATTGGAGGTGCTCTTGAGTTATAAATTGCAGCCTGTGTAACAACATAACCAACGATGCTAGAGTAAACCGTACTTCTTCCAAGGTAACACATTATTTTCCTATCCATTGGTTGAAAAAGGGGAAAACAAATAACAAATTTTATATACCGTGGTGTGGCTATTGATGGGAATTTTTTGTGAACTGTTGGGTTTTTCTGGAGCCTTTGGACATGATCGCAATCGAGGCGAGCGTTCATAGGTGGGTAAAAAGGAGCCATAGTCACCAAATTTTGAACCTAAAAAAGTTGTTCATATCATCCGACAAAGTTACTTATGTGAGTGCATAGACAGATATTTCATTTCTGGTTACATGCCATGATTTCTAATGTGGAACTTACCCAAACGATCTGGAAAAATACCTCCTTCAAATTCCTTTCGGAAATCACCCAGAACATGCTGAATCCTCTCATCCTAGAAACAACGGTAAGCAAGTTATCAGTCCTGTTATTTTAAAGATGAAATTTAATCAAGATTACACTGATTAAAGCGAAAATTGCATTGGCCAAATGTATCACGAGGAATGAAGCAACATCATGACAGACACCATGAAGCACAGCAGCAAAATTCAAGTACTATTCATGACTTTTATTATTTAATTGGTAGGTAAGAATCTTATTCCACGGCCAAAATATAACTGCACATTAGCATACCACTAACAATCTGAAAAACAAGCAAGAAAGATAAACTTGCATCACCACTATTACGCAGAAGTACAACTGATGCAGGATGTAATTATTGATGGTATTGTGTGTGGCAGATTGCAGATACAGCTGCAAGAAAGTGTGTTTGTTTTCTTCAACGTGGATTGGCGTTCAATTGGGTTTTAAAATGGAGAAACAAACACACTGAAAAGCATCTACAGTATCCGTAGATAAACATAATTGATCCATATGTTTGTCAGTTTTCGGAACATTCTATTACGATTTGGTACTCTTCGCTTATAGACCTGATTTTTTTTATAAAACAAAACATAGCTTTGTTTAATCATAAAATAAAAAAAGTCAATACGTGTTCGATTCCCTGTATGTCACAGGGAATGAAACAAATTGACAAATTGAAAATCCTTGCTCAGTGGTACTAAATAATTTCACTTGTTTGTTCCATTTGCGAGCAAGAACAGAGTAGAAGAGAAACCAAACCAGAAAACATTGTACTCGGTTAAGATTTCAAGTAAAAACCCTTACAATGTAAGAGAGAGAATCAAGGTCAATGTTGTCATCATCCTCATCCTCATAACAATAGAAAGCCTCTCCTTCCTCCAACTCAGTAGTACTATTGCGTTGCATCTTGACCATCACAAAATTAACCCCAAAAACCCAAACCCCAAAACCCGAATAGTAACCCCTTTACACTGGAACCTTCCCTGAAGTCCAGCATCACTTCAACCAACAACATACATAAATTGGTGATAAAAAAAAAATCAATTTTTTATCAAAATACCCCGACCCAGGAGAGGAAGAGGAGAACCCAGAAGCGGAAGCAGATGAAAGGAAGTGTGATCATGCCGATGGGACAAGAATCGTTGATGTGAATTATTACTTGAATTAAAAATTAATTTTGGGTTTGACCCAAGAATAAGGGAAGAATTGATGAGACGGTGGAGATCGGCGAAGCGATGAGTGACGACAGAAGTGGAATGAATGAATTGAGTATTGACGCAGACTTCAAAAGAAATCCAAAACTTTCTCGCTCTTGAATTGTTTGATGTGCCCAGCACAGAATGAAAGAAAGAATGAAAGACCTCGGTTTTGTGTTTGGTCTCTTAATTTTAGCAATTTAATATACTATATATTTTTATTTTTATTTATTTATTGCCTTACCTCGCCCAACTTTTGTCTCTATCTTATTGTGTTTGGTTCATGATTTGGGAAAAAAGGGTTTATTTAGAAACAATACTCCATTTCTTTATTATAACAAAAACAATTAATAAATATATTAAAAAAATTGATACAATTATTATCATGAAAAATAATTTCCAAAACATAAAAGAATATCATTGTAATAAAGTATACGTAAAAATAATTTATTTTTTTACTAACCATTATATTTTGTCCAGATTTAAGAGTATGGTAATCCAAATAATAAGAACTTTAAAGTGAGTATTTAAGATTGTTCTAGATCCAAGAATGACTTCAAATCATAAAGTTAAAAGTAGATTGTGTTCTTATTTATAACTAATAAAGTTATAAGATTAAATCAACATCCTATATATAGATGCATATGTGAAGATATTATTGAAAATTGATTTAAGTTATTTATTTTGAGTATATAAGCGTTTTATGTTTTTCTTTTTTTCACTATTTCTAAGACTATGAGAATTTAGATCTGATTAATTTATTTATTGTCTTTAATAAACTTAAAATCGACAATAAGAGATGTTTAAGATTTTAAACCACGTCAAACTCCGATCAAAAGACTTTTATCTTATATATTTAATTGTGATAGGATAAAATTTTACATGATCTTAGATTTCTCTAATTGGTATTGGCGGAGCACTGTGGTATCAGTGACCCCAAAAATTTTGAAATCTTTTTTATATTATAAATATTTTAAATCTTTTTATATTGTAGATATTAAAAAATATATTATAAATTAATAATAATTAATAATAAATAATAAAATATAAAATTAAACATAATAAAAAACAAAGAATAAAAATATTTATCAAGATATTTTTTTTTATTTATTATGGTTTGAGTTTCTCATAAATTGTTTTCATATTTCATTTTCACCTTCTCACCTATTTTTTCAAGAGAAAGAGATATATTATTTTTGCTTTTATTTCTCTTATGTCCTCTTCCATTCTCCTGAAAAAAAAGAAGGTGATTTTTTATATCAAATGATAGTAAAATATTAGTTTAATAATTTATTTAATGAGTTTATTTTATATTAATTTTTTATTTTATGAATATAGAATAAAAAATATTATATTGTATGTTTTTTTATAACCGAATTTTAATTGTGGTTTCATTATATGTCTTGAGTTTCTCATAAATTGTTCTCATCTCTCATTTTTATATATTTTTTTATGAAGAGAAAATATCTATTATTTTTTCCCTCATCTCTTAATTGTTTTTTCCATTCTCGAAGAAATAAAAAAAATAATTATCTTTTAATTCACTTGATAGTAAAATATTAGTTTAATTATTTATTTAATGAACTTCTTGTATATTAATTTTTTATTTGATGAACATAAAAGCAAAATGATTTAAATGGTAGTTTAATTAAGGGAAGAAGATAAGCTAATATTATTTTGTATCATTTGATCTATATTATTTAGATTTAGTGAATGTTAATTTGAGTTACAACTACTCATGAGTTGTTAAATGTGAAATTATTCATGTAATTTATTTGCATAATTTGGCTTAATTGTAATATATGAATTAAGTATTGAACTAGTAATTGAATTGTGAAATGTAAATTTGCAGTTATATAGTTGTTTTTTGTGGAATCATTTTCGATGAATTGATATTGTTTTTACTTAAACAAAGATGAGAATACTTCTTTTATAATTTATAAATGTACTTTGAGAAAACATAAGTATTTCTATAATATAATTACAATTTTTATAAACTTTTAATTTTGATACGATTAAATATAGTTGAACTTCGTACGCGTGTGTAAAAGAATATTTTTAAAACTTATTAAAATATATACATCATTTAAAATTTAATAAAATAAAATAAAAATAATAAATTCAGTAGTTATTATGTGAATCCAAATTGAAATTATATATATTAAAATTATTGATATAAATAATTATAAATTATTATTATCATAAAAATATTATTATATTATTATTTATAAATTAGATATTTTATTGATAAGTATTGATAAAATATTATATATATATATATATATATATAAATGATCAAAATTAAATCGTAAATCCAATAAGAAAAGTGCATCTATAAGTGAAAAAATTAAATTTCGATTATAGTTTTCAACATTCGAAAATGCTTGAAAAATCTTTATTCAAAATAGTATTAATCATACGAACATAAAAATATTTAATTTTTTATGTTCAATAATCAAATATATTGATTATATTGTTTATTACTAAGATCTCCATAAATTAAAAAGGAATGACACGTGCAAGTGTAGCGCGTGAACGTAAATTGTTCATCGTTCGTCGTGCATCACAGTCACACGCACTATAGGAAGTTGACTATTTGAAACAACACGTGATTTTTATGTGTCAATTTAATATTTATTTGTTTTAAAGTGATACATACACAAACAAAGTACTGCTGATATTTACTAGTTTTAAAGGCACTTGTAAACACATTCACTACTCTACAAAATATTATCATTAATATATTCTAACAAAACATATTTCCTAAAAATTCAGCGATAATTTTATTTAAATCAGACATAATTTTTATTTTAATCAAGATTATCAACTTATTTAGATTGCAAATAATTTTTTATACCACATGTGACTCTTTTTCATATTAGTACATTATATATTAAATATAAACATTTTTTAATAATAAATATTCATTAACAATATTTACTTTATATTTTGTTTTATTACGATGATTATAATGAGATAGATTTACATATCATTCATAAAAATAAAAATAAAAAAAATTGTTTTCACACGAGATAAAAAGTCAAAAGTTTGGTCATGTAATAAAAGAGGATACGTTTCAAACATAATTAAGTAAAGATTTAGAACATGTCTGACACATATCAAATTGAGTTTAAGGTTTTATGCAGCCATTTAAACATGTTCGTTTGTGATTGTCAATTATAGCACAAGACAAGTCATAACAAGTTTCAATCCTAGGTTTTTATAAAAATAGAGATGGCAACTATTATACACTCATTTTTATCGAAATAAATTTATTTTTATTTTTGGGGTTAAATATGTTTGTGGTCCCTCAAGTTTAAGTGATTTTTGGAATTAGTCCCTCATCAAAACTTTATACCAATTTAGTCCTTCATCTTTCAAAATGCGTGAATTTAGTCCTTTTAACCAAATTTTGTTAAGTTTATATGACATTTCAAACACATTTCATGATAGTATTTAAGTTAACATCAAAGCAAAAATGTGTCAAACATTGTAAATAATTTAAATACTATCATGAAATGCGCTTGAAACGTCAGATAAACTTAACAAAATTTGGTTTAAAGGACTAAATTCATGCATTTTGAAATATGAAGGACTAAATTGGTTAAAAGTTTTGATGAGGGACTAATTCCAGATTTCGCTGAAACTTGAGGGACCAAAAACATATTTAACCCTTATTTTTGTTTTTATACCCAAATTCAATAGGTATTAAATTTTTGTCTCATCTTTATGAGTAACAACGATTATATACTTGTATTCATATCCGTATTTGTTTTCTTACTTTTCAATATTAATTAATTAATTTTTGTAAAATGAAAAATTACGGTAAAGAACATAATATTATTAAATATTCAATATTAAGATGAGAGTTATTTTGTCGATATCAAATATTTAGAAATAAGTTATAATTGTATACATTTCACATTAAAATACCAAATAAGATTTCAAGAGAATTAAAACAATTATTAAATTTGTAAACATTAAGGAAACGTGGTTGATAAAATTTTAAAATACTTTTTAAAAAAAATACAAAAGGAAAACAAATATTCAAATTAAAATATATTTTAAAAGTTTGTTTACTTCAGTTTTTTAAATTCTAATTAATCTCTTGTTTACACCTATAAAAGTTATAATTCAAAATCACACAAAGAATAAGGATTAAACTAACAATAATAAAATTTTAACATATATCTTGTATCTTTTGAACATCAATATATGTTAGATGGTGATAAAAAGAAATTCAATGCAATTATATTAAATTTTTATATTATAGTAAAGAAAATTTATTTATACAATTATAGTAAGAAAATTACAGTATGATAATAAGTTAGAAAATAAATAATAATTATATAAAATATATAAAAATAGCATTTTACATATTAACAACAAATAAAAATATTATAAAATTATAAAATATGTATCTCAGAAAAAATTTAAGAGACTATTAAATGAAATCGCACCAAGAAAAACAAATGTATAATTAGGAGTATGATTAAATGAGAAATACTTTAGAGATTTAAGAAAACTTTTCAAATATCAACATAGTTAATGGTTGAGAAATAAAGAAAATTATTTTAGCGAAACAATATAGTTTTTCAAATGAAACAAAAATTAATAATAATAAAGTAAAGAAGATAAGTTTTTGATGTTACTTAGTAAATGTAAGGTTTATGTTATTGAACACTTAAATTGAGAGTCTTAAACATTCTCATGTGAGAGAAAAATATACAATAAATAAAAATATAAAAAAATAATAAAAATATTCAAATGTAAGACACAAATTATTTAATTAACATACATGATTCAAACATAATTACATAATGATTATGATAAGATGAAAAATATATTGGAGATGCGAATTAATTTTATGACAAACCAAAAAGTTAGAAAAAATAAAAAATAATAAGTGTGTAATATGTATATATATATATATATATATATATATATATACTTAATTGACTATAAATATTTTAATAATTTAAACGAGGACGAGAATATGGTAGAGACGAGTATTAACGGGTATGGGAACAGGAACGAGGTACATGCTCATATCCATTCCCATACCAAATTAAAAAGTTTGGGATTTCTCATACCCAATCAATGCGGGAATTCCCCATCAAAACGAGGATGTGTTCGGATAATATCCATGAGGACATGTTTATTTGTCATCCCTACATAGAAGTCCTTGAATCTCGGTCAAAACAATCTCAAGTCAAGAAAACTAGGTAGGATTTGCTATCTCATATCTATATTTATAAAAGAAAAAAAAGCATCCTCATTTATATACTTAAAAAATCCAACATGTATCAAACTTTTATCTCATCCATATCGTTATTCCCATCGGGTGACAAATATATTTTCGTACCACTAACCGTATCCGTTTTCTTACCGTTTCAATATTAATCTATTAATTTTTATAAAATAATAAAAAATTACGGTAGAGGAGATATAATATTATCAAACATTCAATATTAAGAAATGATTGTTTATTAGATATCAAGTATATCAAGTATTGAGAAAGAAATTATGATTATGTATATTTCAAATTAAAATACCAAATAAAATTTCATAAGAACCAAAATATTTATTAAATTTTCAACCATTAATGGAACCTAGTTGATAAAATTTAAAAATATCCTTAAAAAAAGATAAAAGGAAAAAAAAATCAAATTAAAATATATTTTAAATGTATGTTTATTTTAAATTTTAAATTCTAATGAATATCTTTTTAATACTAATAGAAGTTGTAATATACCAATTGATCAAAACCACGCAAAGAACAAATATTAAACTAATACTAATAAAATTTTAATATAAATCTTGTATTTTGAACTTCGATATATCTTAGATGGTGATAAAAAAAATTAATGGCAATTACATCAAATTTTTATATTATACTGAATAAAATTTATTTATACAATTATAGTGACAAAATTACAGTATGATTGACAGTGAATTAGAAAATAAAAAATAATTATATAAAATATATTAAAGTAGTATTCTACATATAAAAATAAACAATAAATAAAAATATTAAAAAAATATCAAATGTGTGTCTTACAAACAATTTGAAAGACTATTGCACATTTGCTCTGTTTGGATTAGATGATGGATTTGAGTGACTCAAAATTATTTAAGGAGAAAGACAAATGAAACTCATGTTTAATTTAAGGAAAAAATAACGAGAGATATAATGAGGAAATAATACCTTATAGTAAAAATTATTATTATATAACAATCATATATATATATATATTATACGAATATGTGAAAAATGAGAATCTACTTTTTTTTTCATCATTCATCACCAATGACTCTACACTTCACTCACTATAACAATCAATATGAACATATGAATGTGTGAACCAAAAAAAGTATATTTTTTAAAGGAAAATGATTTTTTTACTACTAAATTTTGACAACTTTCTCTTACAACCTTATGTGGCATGTTCTAAATGGTTCTCCATTTCTTCATTTTTTATTTTCAATATTTCACTTAGAAGATGACACATCATAATGTAAAAAAAGTTGTCAAAATTTAGTAGTCAAAATATCAATATCCTTTTGTAAACTCAACTAAAATTCATTGGCTTTTTACGCATTTCTTTCCTCATATACAAGGATGTGAAAAAATCACATCTTTCACATTTTCATGCCTTCATTTTTTTCCGCACATTCAAAAAAAATCAAATTGTAACCAATTAAACAAATTCTTTATTTAACTAATACGTAAACAACTAATGTATAAAAAATTATTGGATATTTAAATGTGAATCTAAATCTCACATTGAGTAAAAAAGAAAAAGTTGAGCATTAAACTTCTGTCTCAATATTTTAGATTGAAAATGATGTCAATTTTTTATATGATTGGATTCATGTCTTATATTAATATTATATCTCTTAAAGAAATTCCGTGCTTTAAATATCCATTAATAATAATTGAAACTAATAAGTTGTTGATCTAATAAAAGAATGTAAAAAAAAAAAAAACTTATAAAGATATTTTGTTCTCAAAAATAACAATTTTTTATTAAATACTCAATTAAAAACTATAATTTATTGATATTCAAAACTTTACAAACACGTCACAAATTTAGAAATGAACAAAGTCTGATACAATTAGAAAGTTGATTTTTTTTTTTTTTTATTTTGAGGCCAAAGACAATTATTGTTGTAGACGATTGTTAAAAATGAAAAGACGTCCAATTCTTAATATATGATGTGTCAAGTTTTTTAATATATTTTTAAGGTATATGTGTTTAAGATTGAGCATGATGAAGAAATAAAAAAGTAAATAGTAAATAAAGAGATAAAAACATAACAGTATGCAAAGTAGTGAACAAAACAAGTGTAGAAAATATACCATGCAAACATTTTTCAAATTTATCACTAGTGTAACTAAATGTATTATAAACTAATAAAGAAGCATTGTACAATCTATAAAGTAATCATAATAAAAAGTTAACAAAACTGGGATTGGATGCATTATTGCATTGCATGTCCCTCTTTTATAATGTAAAATTTACAAAGAGAAGATGACACCTGGATTAAGGAAAACAGTATTTAAATTGAAATAATATTTATAATATTTATTCTTTATTTAAGAAAAAATGAATAGAGTTCAAACTATATTATTAACAAGAATATAGTTTAGTAACAAATACTAAAATGATTGTAATTTTTTAACATATATTTAATTCACACAAGTAAAAAGACCTATATTTAAATTATAACAAAAATTTACTATATATTCTGAAAACATAGATTAAAATCACAGTTAATTATAAATAGAAGGACATGTAATTTTCAATTACAGTATGTGATATAATATTCTCAGGGTAAATTTGTTTATCTCACAAATTTTCCCATTCTTCCACCCATTAATGCAAATCTGTGCATACTTGCTTAATATATATTTTTTTAATGTAAATAATCGTATAACCTTAAACTAAGTATGAAGGATATTAAGTATTTTTTATTATAAAACTAATAAGTTGATTATATACCTGTATCCAAGAATTTAGTTTAGATGTACTGATGTTATAGCAGTTTTGCATCTCATTAATTATGTTTTGAAAATTAAGTGATTTATTGACTGATGATTAATCTCTTAAAACATTAATTAACATGTCATCTTTTAATTAAAAATTACTTCTCTAGATATGTTTAAACTCATGCATGTTTACATTTTATTATTATTATAATTATTATATATATATTATAATAATAGTAATTATTATTATTATTATAATTAAAACAAATTCTTTTTCCTCTCTAACAATGATTAGTCAGCAGCAGATCATAAATCATAATTCATTGACCCTGTTCCTCTCTTTATGTTCCGATTAAATTAACATCAATTTTTTGTTTTTGGCTTCAGTGATAAATTTTCAGCATCTATTTCAAGGTTTCGTCTTTTTTGGTATTTTTTTTTTCACGGTTGGATTCTTTCCTAGCTCACTCATCTTCGATTTTCTCAGCCTGTTTCCTCTTATGTTTCAATATGTTTTCTTTTTTTTTTTTTTTTTTTTTTTTCTTCTAAGCATTTTTTTTCTCCAGAAATTCTTAAATTCGTGGACGTTCAAGGCTCGATTTGGTACGTTTCTTTCGATTTAGGGTTAGGGTTTTGTGTCTGTTAGTCAATGGGTTTGTTGCATGCAATTTGTGGTGTCGATTTTCGTACCTTCTTCAAATTTCTATTTGGTTCTGTTGCAGTGAGCTATGGGCACTGGCTGTTTTACATTTTTTCGTGAAACAAAGCATCAAAATTTTAACTTTTTATTTTCCCCGACAGGATTTTGATTTGGATGAATTCTGCCTTTTCTCTCTCTCGTTTTTATTTCTTGTTGGCTTCTTAGTGCATTGAATTGGAGCTGCATTCACTATACGAATTGAACAAGGTGGCATGATGCAATGAAGTGTTGTTCTTGGAGGGTCTTATCAGTTTAGCACTCTGAATTTGGAGGCAAAATGTTCAGTCCAAGCGTGGATTCTGCTAGGGATGCTGGTGGTGTGGCAGGGCCTGTGCTAATTCCCATGCGGTTTGTGTGGCCATATGGGGGAAGAAGTGTGTATCTTAGCGGTTCTTTCACACGGTGAGTCTTTTGCTGATTAACACACCTTAATCCTTCTGCAATCATCATCCATTTGGTGAAAAGGGCTCCACTTTGTTCTGATTTTGTTGTGTTGGTTCTCGTGGGATTCGTGTCACTTTCCAGGTGGTCTGAACTTCTACAAATGTCGCCAGTGGAAGGCTGCCCAACTGTTTTTCAAGTCATTCATAGCTTGGCTCCTGGCTATCATCAGGTCATTTTATAGTGTCTGACTAACAAGTTTTGTTCACTTCATAATTTTTGTGGTCTATTGTTTATAATTTTTGTTTTGGTGGCAAAATGTTCATTTGGCACTGAGCTATGTGTTAATGACAATACTTTATAGACAGCATAAGAGAAATGTTATTTGGTGCAGTTATTTCTAGAGGTTTAGGGCAAGATCTATTCACAATCTTAGTCTTTTTTGAGATTTTGTTTTGTGATGTTTGATTTTCTCAATGAATGTTTTTTGAGATACAGCCCTTTTTTTTCCGATTGAAGTTTGTTTATGAATGGTGTCATGGGAATAAAATGTTTGACATTTATTCTTGGTGGCTAGATACTTATTACATAGTTATTTGAATGCAGTACAAGTTTTATGTTGATGGGGAATGGCGGCATGATGAGCATCAACCTTGTTTATCTGGAGAATATGGGATAGTTAATACCGTTTTATTGGCTACTGATCCTAATTTTGTACCTGTTTTAACTCCAGAGATAGTTTCTGGATCTAACATGGATGTGGATAACGAGGCTTTTCGACGCATGGTAAACATTACTCATACTTTGACAGTTGTTAATGTTGTTATGAGCATATCTTATCTTTGCATACTGGCCGGTGGAGTTGTACTTGGTACTTTGACAATGGTATTCATACTGATATCTATCTAAAGATTGTATTGTAACTCCTTTTGGAACTCCTAGATCCATTATTTTAATGTCTTTCAATTCTACAATGCTCATTTATCTAGGTTTGACATAAAGTGATATCTTTTTGGTGTAAATGTTTGCCCACATCTTAGAAAGTTTAGGATAGTCAGTGCTTTGGGGAGTGGGATGAATGGAAAAGAGAGAGAGAGTAAAGAGACTGAATAGAATATGTGGAAGTGGGAGAGAAGTAGTAGTTTATGGAGCCAACCGTTGAAGGGTAATTTAGTCTAAGAAAGTCTTTACCAAAACATCATATCACCTTTATTATTGCTATATATTAAGATTTTCGTTTCCTTGCTTATGAAAATTCATTGTTCAGGTCCGATTGACAGATGGTACATTAAGTAATGTGTTGTTACCAAGAATATCAGATGCTGATGTACAGACCTCTCGTCAGCGTATTTCTTCATTCCTATCTTCGTGCACAGCGTATGAATTACTTCCTGAGTCAGGCAAGGTTTGGAACTTTTACCATCAACCCCTTATTTTTGTGACTTTCCATCTAGAGTTACATAATTTACTAACTTAGGGACATCTGGCCACAGGTTGTTACCTTGGATGTCGAGCTGCCTGTGAAACAGGCATTCCACATACTGCATGAGCAGGTATCTTTTTGCCTGGACTAAAATTTTTATATTGAGTTTTCAAATATATTGAGTGATTATGCTAAAAATCTGTTTGAATACTGGATACTGCATGTTACTTCCTTTCTTTCCCTGGTAAATAGGCTGGAAATAACTTGTATGCTTTTGAATCCTTTTGCTGAATTTGAGAGGTTGTTTCAAAATCTCTTGCTTTGACAATGTCTGAGTCTTTTGCATCTTTCATTTTATGCTCTAGCATATTCATCTGTAGTATTACTGTATGTTTTTTCTGTTGCTGATTAGTAGTTTGTTCATACAACTTATATGAATCGAGTAATTTTACAGGGAATTCCCATGGCTCCTCTTTGGGACATCTGCAAGGGGCAGTTTGTTGGAGTTCTTAGTGCCTTGGATTTTATTTTAATTTTAAGAGAGGTATGTCAAGTACAAGACTATATTAGCCCATTCTATTGGCATATTTTTGGTAGCAAAGCTCTTGTCGTCATGGTTTGTATTACACTTAAAATAACTTGGAAAGGCTAATATCAATATATACAAGCTGTACGACAAATTACAGAAACTGGTATGAAGAACATAAAAAATGAATTAGAAAACCAAAGAGAAATATTTATTGCTTGGTTATAGAATTATAGTTTATTCTTTTCATGAAAGGTAGACCTATTGCTTCATATTCCTTTAATTTAGTCCGATTGTATACTTGTGTGTTAAGTTCAACCATCTTCTTGCAAGAACTAAGTTCAACCATCTTCTTGGAAGAACTGTATCTCCAGCCTTGCCCCATGGCAAGCTCTATCAAATAAATGGCCAGACCTAATTACAAAAACAAAAAAAATAAACAGAAGAATCTGAATATATTTGAGCAATTGACGATGAATAAGTGATCAATAGATAATGTATGTTATTTGCGTAAACAATACATTACGGAGTTACTATAACATTCATCTTCTAGTTTTAAAGAAGCAACTTCAAAATTTGAATTTGGTCTGTCTTCTAAGAATTTCTAACCTTTGTATTGCTCAAATTCCTGTAAGAAACCTTTTAATACGGTCCATTTGGTGGACATTAAGGGGATGAAAAAGGATAGGAATAGGACAAGGGAGCTTGATTAGAGTTGGATAGGTTATGAACTAGGTAACTGTAATCTTTTGTTTAATATTCACTGGAAAACAAAACCAGATGTAAAAGGATAAGAATAGTATCATCCTATGTTTTGTTTGATTCTCTGAGACGGACCAAAATGACATAATCTAAATCATATTTAAATGACAACTTACCGGTTTGACAGAATTGTATATAATTTTTTGAAATAAACTTAATGTATTTTTTGAATTCTTATATACTATCTCAAATTATAAACATATCTAATTAACAAATTATAATTGTTTAGTTAATTAATTATCTCTATAAATATATAATTTAGACATGTACTGAATTTTAAAACCAATTTCTTTTAAGACTATGTTGAATTAAGTTATAAATTTAAATTATAAAAATTATGAGTGTAAAAATAATTTTGACTGAGTAGTAACACATGATGTAAGTAATTTAACTCTTCTGTTAATCATTCACATTTTAAATAACGAAGGGAGAAATTTCATAACAGAAAATATTTCTTATCTTATTTTTTTTCTAAAAATAGAAATTTAGGGAATTGCACTCCATCTGTCTTCAGTATTTCGTAATGCTTGTTAAAACTTGGTCCTTTTCTCAGCTTGGAAATCATGGGTCCAATCTGACCGAAGAGGAGCTTGAAACACATACCATATCAGCTTGGAAAGAAGGAAAATGGACAGCATTTACACAGGGTTTTATCCGTGTAAGTATTTTATGTTGGCTTTTCCTGTCATTGATATGTGAATGCCTTTATTGTGTAATTCTACTTTTATATGATGATACTTGTTTTCATTCTGACCATTATACATTGATTGTTTTCATTTATGCAGGCAGGGCCATATGATAATCTGAAAGAGATTGCTCTGAAGATCCTGCAAAATGGAATTTCAACAGTTCCAATTATTCATTCATCTTCTGAAGATGACTCATTTCCCCAGCTGCTACATCTTGCTTCACTTTCAGGAATCCTTAAATGTAAGTTTTTTTCCCGAACTTTCTTTATATGTATGTTTGTTCAGATTTGGCTGATTCTTACCAAATTGGTTTCTCAGGCATTTGCAGGTATTTTAGGAATTGTTCTAGTTCATTGCCCATACTTCAACTTCCAATCTGTGCAATCCCTGTGGGTACGTGGGTGCCCAAAATTGGGGAGACAAATTGCCAGCCTCTAGCAATGTTGAGACCAAATGCTTCACTTACTTCAGCCCTAAACTTATTAGTTCAAGGTGTGATTTCTTTGTCTAACTTTGAACATATTGTACAAAAGAAATTGGTATCCTATTATTTTTTTGAGGCATTGAGTTGATGGTAGAGGGTACTCCGTTTTTAGAAGAAGGGTTGTTTTCAAGTGTAATTAAACAATAAATACAAGATAAATGTTTAGAATAAATAAAAAAGTAAGGATGATCCATTTTCTGATTTAAAGAAATGACCTTTGATAGAGGTGTTTGCTTATGCTAATATAACATCTTGTTCTTTGTTTTGTAGCTCAAGTAAGTTCAATACCAATAGTTGATGACAGTGACTCATTACTGGATATATATTGTCGAAGGTTAGTTGTTTTTATTCTTGTCAGTACACTTATTGATGCCTTGTTTGAGATACTCGGAATTAATCTATGGTCCAATCATTAAATTGTCCTACCAACAGTTCAATGTTTAGAGGCACTTGTCCAGTTTTCACTTTTCCTCCCCTCCTTGTTTTTACAGTGATATAACAGCTTTGGCAAAGGACAGAACATATACACATATTAATCTTGATGAAATGACGGTTCATCAGGTAAGCTTTTTTCCTTAAAACTTCTGTTGACAATTCATGAAAATAAAAAAAATAGAAATATGAACAGTTCATTTTTTCTGGTTAGGTAGTTTTGCGGACTGCATGACACTAATTGCATGAGGATGATGTTGAGAATTTAGTTAAATCAGTTATTCCTCTCTAAATTTAGGCAGCACTACAAAGAGCATCTAGAACTAAGATACTTTAATTGTGTTTTTCCCTACTTTTGAAGTTGTGTAATATCCATAATTTTTTAAACGTTTCTCATCTCAAAAATGATAGTTGATCATTTGTTTCTTTTGCTTGATTATTGGCTGTTAAAGAGATATAGAGCTTGATGTGATGCTAATTGGTAAAGTAAAGTCTTACATGGAACTAGATTGCTTTTATTCAGAATGGTAGCATAGTAGTGCTGTTGATGCAGAGGTTCGATATCGTTCTGTTTGGTGTTGAAAGTTAATATGCACCAATGAATTAATGTGTACATAGTGAAAATAGGCATTCACTTTACCAATAAAGAGTTACTTTCTCCTATGTTTATTTTTCTACCAAGTCTTGTGTGAACTTCAAATGAACTTATCCTTTGAATGTTTGGTAATGTATCCATTTGTTGGAACCTGTCATGAAGAATTAATTAGGCAGATGAATTACAGATACCGGCAATAATAATCCAGGTCAAATTGTACTAGTTTTCTTGTAGCATTTTGGTGATCAAAATGAGGGGCCTTCCCAAAAATGTGATATATGGATAAGAAGTGAGTTTTAGTTAATGAGGATGAATTAGTAGTAAAGGAGAAAAATGATGAAGGAACTTCTTTTTTAAGACTTATCTATAAACACTTATAAAGAAGAAAATAAGAAATTAAAATAAATTGGGAATCTCCCGTGAGCTAAAATCAACTTAGCTCAATTTTGGGAGAAGTTGGATGATATGACTTGTGTTGAGTGTGACGTTCAATTCAATGAAATCTTTCATTTATTTCCAATTTGTAATTTTCAATGTTCGGTTCCTGATTGTGCTGATGTAAATCCACCTTCACCTTAGGCCACACCTAGTGAGAATACTTTTAGCAGAAGCTAAAAGCTGATTGTTTAAGCTGTCAAGAAAAATGCTGATTTTAATAGGATAATCACTATTGCTCTTAGTGGCTGATTTGAATTAGGATTGCCGCTGTATTTCTTTTAAATGGGAAAAACGGACTCTTCTATCCAATTTGTCATCAAACCTCTTAATTCGTTGCTAATGCCAGTTATAAGGATTTTGCTATTTATTTGTATTTCTATCTCCTGAAAGTCACTTGGTTTCTTCCCATTGTTTGGATTCCTTTACACTGTCACATTTTAGGGATGAAAAATTGAAGTTGTTTACCTTTTGTTCCAGTATTTCCTTGTATAATTTTGGTGGATGTTAATTGTTAAATCAGTTTAAGAATAAGGGAGAAAGCCTGCATCTTTAACTGTTGATGAAGATAGTACCTAAGTTGGTGTATTTTTGCAGGCATTGCAATTGGGGCAGGATTTTTACAGTTCTTTCGAACCGAGAAGTCAAAGATGTCAGATGTGTTTGCGGACTGATTCTCTGCATAAAGTGATGGAACGTTTGTCACAACCAGGTACGTTTGTTTGGCCTTTATGAGATGAAAGGCACTTTGTGTTTTGAGTTATAGTTTAACTAGACTTCATTGAATGCAGGTGTGAGGCGGCTAGTGATTGTGGAAGCGGGAAGCAAGAGGGTAGAAGGCATCATATCACTGAGTGACATATTCAAGTTCTTCCTTGGTTAGTTTGGATTGTTGGTGACCAAACAAGTTTGACAGACAGTGTGGTGGTCATGACACTTATGCATATAGTCAGGCAACCATCATCGGCCCAGCCACAGGCACTAAGAAGAGATTCCAGAGCTTTTACACGGTGATTTCATCTTTATTTCATTGAAATACAATTGGTTTGGCCTCTTGCTTCATTGCCTTGTTTTAAGATTTTAGGCTAGAGAAAGAGGCCTGTAAATTTTAGCCTGATTGCCCCAAATTTATTCATCTTTCCCCACTCATATTATGTTCAAATATGTTGTCTTCCTCATATGGATACAGGCAAAGGGGAGTGCACAATCTGTGTAATCGTTTCATATATTGTCCAGTGACAAATTTCGGGGGAAAAATTATGGGAGGACCAATATTCCAAATACTATTTTTTGTTGACTAGCTTTAGTTCGAGAAATAGCATTTGTTAACTATCCTTTTTGTGGAGTGGTGATGGGCAAATATATTATGTTTTTTCCTCATTCCCAACCCTAAGCGAATGTGGTTTTTCTTTTTTCAATGGACGAAAGGGTAACAGAGTTGGTGGTAATGAATGAAAAATGTAAGAAAATCAATGCGTCAATTTCTTCTTCGTTGGGACTTAATTTAAGAAATGAAATTTATTTATTCGGTGCCTATTCTTGACAGAACAAAAATATTTCCAGAGTCGGAATGTAAGAAAAACAATGATCTTTAATAGCAGTACATGATGCACACCGTAAAACAATGATCTTTAATCAATTCATTAGGGTAAATAAAAATAGCCTTAACAGGATAGGTTGGATGCTGCACAGTACAGTTTTGCTCGGTTTAAGAGTTAGTAATAATATTTGAACTAAATTTGATTTGAACTCAATTTCATTTCAAAGGAAACCCGGAATAATATTTCGAAAGTCACAGAATAGAGCAGGTAATGCGTATGTTAAAAAGAATCGCACAAGATTTAAATCCCAGCATAATAGGGCAGGGACAAAATGTTACCAATACCGTTCCAAATCATATACTGCAGTAACGCATGAACTGTTATCAATATGGATTCCAGATATTAAAAGCATCAAGATAGTGAAAAAGAAAAGAAAAGAAGAGAACATTAAGATTACAATTACAGTGTAGGAATATACACTAAGTTGTTCACATTTGGCACTAGCATGCACACATCTCTTGGCGTTTACATGATTGACAAACACAATACTGGTCTTAACAAGACATGCTACATGCTAGTCCCTCACTATAATTTGATTTTCAAAAATATGTACATCTGAAAAGAGAATAAGATGCATAATCTTCCCTTTTCTGCCTGTTACAATAGTATTAACAGTACATAAATAGTTTCCCTCCTTCAAATGTTAAAACGAAATATCAGGGTCCCAGTGTAGGTATGTATGTCACACGAGCCTCCACAGAGATCACGTCAGCAAGAGTTAAACCACCCATATACCCAAGTATTGCACATTTACAAACAACAAAGGAAAGCGTCCCAGTTATGTAGGTATGAGTGCCAATATCTGATTTCTTATAATACCCATGCATTTCTGTATCTCACCATATATTGGAATATTCTTTGAACATAATGGCTGCAAACTGGTGACAGCAGAATCTAGTACCTGAGCGACATCTGCTGGGGGAAATTGTCGTTCTGTACACTTCTGCATTTTGTTTTTCCAAAAAATAGGTTAATTGTACAGGTAAAAGGTCTTCAATTGGACAACTGATCTAATCATTTATTTTGAATATTTCATTAAAATGTACCAATTCTATTACTCTACACTTTATCTTTTTTTTATCATGAGCATTTAGATAAAGCAACCTTAGAGAATGGTGTCCCTATTTAATTGCTTTATGAATAAGAGACACTGACCAACTGTATTACAGTCCTTTTATTGAATAGAAAACAATTTGTGAACAGACTTAGTAGGGAAAAAGTTTACAGTGTTAGAATCTTAAAGATATAGCAACGCGGTTGATACTAAGATCAATTAGATTGGTTCTATATGTATATTACTAGCCTACAATAGGGTACATGAATAATTAGTATCTATGTTTTCTTCCCTATAAATCGAATGGCTCCATTGTGGTCTAAACACAATTCATTATATCCCTTATGAGTTTCTCTCCTCTAAACATGGTATCAGCCTATTCTAATGGAATTTACCAGACCTATTGTGCCACCTATTATCGAACTATTTATCCACAAATGGGAGTATGTGAAAAGAGAAGTCACATGTCGAGAAAATTTACTTTGGTGCTTATTTCCATGTTATAAAAGGAACACAATGTTTACTTAGTTGGATGAATGAAAATCTCTTCCTTTTCTTTACTATTGCTTTAGTGTTTGAGAAAAATTAAGAGAGAAAATTAATTTCTCTATAGAGTTCTTCATGTAGTTATTTTTTCTATTCCCAAGAGAGGGTGAGTTAAAGAGAAGAGTATGTATTTTTTTTCCTTTAGTAAAATTACATTATTGCCTATTGTCTGTTTGCTCTTATTTTCATCTTTTATTTTAGTTGTGCATTCTTATCTTGTCACTCTCGTAACCAACAAAAAGAAACATGGTGGATATGACCTATATGCTTCAACTTATTTGCTTATCCAAGAGGAACTGTTAATCTCGTAAATAAGTTAGAATCCTATAGACATAGTAACTGTTGATAATATGATCAATTAAACTGATTCTATATTTATATTATTAGCCTAAAATAAGTAATTGAGTATTATGTAATTATGTTTTCTCACCTATAAATTGAATAGCTCCGATATGGTCTAAAGACACTGAATTCATCATACTAGATATTAAATGCTCAACAAATAGAATATTAAATTGAAGAGAAGTTGAAGTTTAAAAGTTTCAATACTAGATATTAAAGAAACTCCAATGTTGTAAAATAAATGATAACTTCTACCTATTTCTTTTCTTCCTGAGACTTAGATAACAAGTGGAATTAAATTCAATTTAGCATTTAAAAGTGCACCACAAATATAGGTATAACCTTTCCTGATTTAAATATGACACTTATACGATCAATAAACCCATTCATGTTTTTTAACCTAATAGCTTAAGCTTTTAGGTTAATTGGTATTGGCCCATGACATTGTATGAAAGCTCTATGACCAAGTGGTCTAGACTTTGATACTGCTCCAATTCTAAATAATGGTTTTTCAACAAAAAACTTGGGTGTGTTTTACAACTGAGCCCAAAGGCCTCTTGTGCAAGAGGAGGTTAGATAAACCATTACCGCATCTTCACCAAACAACTTAAGCTTTTATAATAATTAGTCATGACAACATATTTGTAGAGAGATCTGAGAAGTAAAATATGGCATTGTCAGAATGCTGCTATTTGCACCTTGGTGTTTATTTTGCCACTACGTATTCAGCCTAGGTTTATATTCTTTAACCAAGATGGTACAGGAAAATAATTTTACAACAAAAAGTGAGTAAATATTAGTCATCCTAAATAATTGAAGGCAACAAATTAAGTTGATAGTGTTGATACTTTGATAGAAACAATTATTTACAATAACAGCCATATTCTGTAGCCCCTCTTAAAAGCTTTTATTTACTGTGGTTCAAAATTTAGTGATAACTTTAAAAAAAAAAAAATAAGGCAGTTTCAAGTCATGCAAATGGCCCTGTCTTATGGAGAAGATTGCCTTGAACATAAACTGGTAATTTCCCATAACAAAATAAATAAACAGCGAAATGTAAAATACCATGATACTGTTTAATTATATATTTTTTTTATATGAAAAAAAAGCACCATAGAAATTGTCCATAAAATAGTTAGTGTTTGGCATAAGGTCAGGTTTTGTTGAACTACCACAAGTTCAAATGACTAAGCAACTGAAAATACTGAGGGGAGATTGACAATGAAAATCATGAAAGTAAAATCCAAATTCAGTGGAATGTGATTTACCTGAATCATGAACAACGTAGCTAGGCAATGAGATATGAGTTCTGAGGGAATTTTCATTTCATTTTGGTCAGGTGAACTGTTGAGTTCAGCATCTTGTACATGACAACTTGTCAAGGGATTTAATACGCTGGCAGCCAATTGATCCTGAGAAGCCAGAGAAAAAGGATCTGCAGGCGGAAAAGTTGTGGCTGAAGCAGCAGTAGGTTCGTCCACTGAAAGCTGGTTATTGATAAAATTTATAGCATCCTCAATTCTTTCTGTCGTTCTTAAATTTGACATTGCCTGCAATGGTTTTTATGAGAATTTATAAGTACATCACTAGAATATAGTCAGCAAGAAAACTGAAAATGATATCCTGTGAAAATGTCATGTTATTAGTTTATTTACTTGTAAGGTGCATCAAGGAAAACATCAACAAAGAATCTTATCATAAAACCGAGGCCTAAATAGATCTCTGTCAGCAGGAACATTTTCATGAATATTTTTTCAGAAACTTCACTACATATTGACTAAAGGGAGATGTAATGACCTTTTATAGATGGTGACACAGCAGTGACTGTACTATGCAGTGTATGCAATTCATGTTAATATAAAAATGAGAAAACTGGAAGATCAACTATTTGGCACGAACAGTAAATATCACTCTATATATAACTTTGTTAAGTGCTGTGTTCTTTTAGTTTGTAACATAATTTATTCCGAATGTTGCATTTACTAATTTAAGTAGATGCAATTAGCTGCCTTTCTATACCTGAGAAGCTTGAACAACCATTGTCCGCGCTTTTCTTCTAGAACTTTCAACAATTTCAGCAATATGACTTTGAGATATTGATTCTTGGATGTGGCAAGCTGAACAATTGGAAGAGCTCGCCTGACCACTAGGATCATCAAAATTTGCCATGGGCTTTAATGAAAAAACAGAGGAGCTTGCTTGATATGTGTTGCGTTGCCTCAAGCAAAACAAGGCAGAGGAAACCTGCAAAAGTGCAATACATTCACACAATTGTAAATTACTGGAATGAGAAGTTGTAAGGATGAAAAACAATTGAAGATTCGTGCCTGTTCATTTGCTTCAGTTAATTGCTTTAGTACTGATGCGTAATTCCTCTTAAAAAGTTCTGAATCCTTTACCAAGTTGTCTCCATATTTCTGGCTCTCTGATATCCCATCATTCATGTGCTTCAGTTCAGATAATATAAGTTCCTAAAAGTTCAAAATCAACAGATCAAAACTCATTTTAGAAAGGAATACTTGAAAGAAAGATATTTTCTAGACATATGAATTGGGAAACACCTTTTTGTCTAGAGCACGATTCAAATCTGAAATAGCCAATGTGTCAGCTTCTTTTGAATGTACATGTTCAAGAAGGGAAGGTTGAGAACTTGATGGTAGTTGCGGATTACCAATCTCGCTGCACACAAATTTTGGTTGTGGTTTGGAGCTTGAAGAAAAAACCTATGAATTGAAGGGAAAAATATAAGGCTAGAAAACTACACAGGGATCATTATGAAATAAAATGAAAAATAATTATATTTCTAACTTTGGAGTTGTCCTGGTACATTGATACAAAAGCGTTTTTTAGGTGGGGGGGTAGTGGAGGGCTGTGAAAACCAGGCCTTAAATAATGTAGAATCCTATGAGAACTCATCAAGTGATGAGGCCTGAGAGTAAATTAGCATATTAGATAATAGGAGGGTGTATTCAATTGTTAGCAGTTGGGAATGGAGCATTAACTCTATTAATAAATAGAAACTCCTGGATAAAGGATTTTCTATTACGTCTCCGTAATTCAATAAAAACATTAGAAAAGTATAATTTGAGTTCCCCCTTTTTGTTTTCCTCACCGGTCTCTCTGAGAACTCGGAATCTGTTTTGGGTTTGCGAACTTTAAGCAAGGAGGTAGAGACTTTGAGAGTGTTAATTCAAGATAGATACATTCCAACCATGAGTTGCCATTTGAAGTAACAAAACAGGATCCTTCTCTCCAGAATCATTATTGCACTCAATAATGTTTCTTAGATTCCTCCAAAAAGCTTCAGGTGCACCCATTCTTCCTTAAGTTCAGAATGCTCATACATGCGTTTGGAGAATATACGCCTAAATTATGATAAAGCAATATTCCTATTTTTTTACCACAATCGTTTATTTGTTTCACTGACTGGTGCACAAAAAAGTTGAAAGAGCTTCATGTCCAGCGGAGTTAAGAAATCAGAACGATTGAACAAGAATATTATAAGGCAAAAATTAAGTCCCAAATGATCCGTTGGAAAATGTTTTGTGATAAATATCAAGCTCCGAGGCAGGGCCTTGTTCTTCGACAGCAAGTCAGTAGCCTTCTTCAATTTGTATATTCCTTTAAATCTTGTACCATACACGATCTTTTAAGGAAACTATTCTATTATTTATTTTATTTTTCTGAACTAGCCCTCCTTTATAGAATGATATTTCTAAATTTCTAACGGTCTAGCTCGGCCACTGATAACTGAACTAATGTGCAATTTACAGCATTAAGAAAATCAAATTATCATCACAATACAGAATTAAAATCCATCTCAAAACAAATTTGTACCTGTTTTGATAAAGCGCCAGGTCCATGCAGAGTGGGTGATATATGAAGACTTTTACTGGTATCTGAGTTCTCGCCGGGGGACAATATTGTGTGCCCAGCAACCTTTCTCTGTTTCATTTTTCCATTAGGCTTGAGCTCAACAAAGTTCTCGTTAATTTGGGCGGAAGAGGTATTGTGTTGTATCAGAGATGTAGGCATATTTTCAAGTGGATACAAAGGCATGCAGTCAACATCCTGAGATACAAAAATGTGTCAAATTATGCTATTGACAGAGAATTGTGAAGTGGTCATACTATCTTGCAGATATTCAAAAACAAAACGACAACAATGAACTCTGTTCTGATTGGCTAGTAGAGTAACAATTCCTTCTAAGGTTATTAAAATCAGGATCCTACTCAAATTTTCAGAGATAACAACACCAGATAATAGGAAGGATTGCAAGATCCTAAGATCGAATGACAAATAAAAAGATAAAACTTGAAAAGCTTATGTGAGAAAAAAAAATCTGGTTTAATTGATTTTAGCCCGTACATACATACATGCATACATATACATACATACATATATATATATATATATATATATGTATGTATGTATACATATACATACATACATATATATATATATATATATATGTATATATATATATATATATATATATATATATATATGTATATATATATACATATATATATATATATATATATTGGAAGTTCCACATCGTCTAGAGATAAGACCAATTCACAATATATAAGTGGGTGCAATCCTCACCTTACAAGCTGGTTTTGTGGGGTTGAGTTAGACTTAAAAGCCCACTTCTAACATGGTATCAAAGCCAAGTTAGAGCCTATCCTAACGAACTTTTTTGGACATTTTGTTCCACCCGTTATCAAACTGCTAACGGACCACTCACTAATTTCTAGTTCCACTCACGAGATGAATATACCTCGATTTGATGGGGTATGTTGGAAGTCGCACATCGACTAGAGATAAGGCCAATTCACAATATATAAGTGGGTGCAATCCTCACCTTACAAGCCGGTTTTGTGAGGTTGAGTTAGACTTAAAGTCCACTTCTAACAATATATATATGGAACTTTACCACCGCGTAGAAATGATTGCAACAATTTCTTGAATCCCTACAATATCTCAATTGTAGTTACAATGATTGTTAGTAACTACTAGTGACTCAACATAATATTTTTTAATAAGTCAACACTCCCCCTCAAATTGATGAGTGAATATCTATCATTTCCAGGCTGCATGTAAGATCATGAAATTGTCCTATGTGAAGACTTTTTTCAAACAAATGTGCTAGCTGAAGTCATGATGTGATGTAGGAAGTAGTGACAAGGTCATTGTCCAGAATTTTTTAATGAAGTGTTTGGTTCTATCATGCTTAACTCAATTGTGAACAATCTTAATAGGTGATTTATCATCAAAATAGAGAATCATAGGTTCTTCACATTTCACTTTAAGATTATTTTCAATCATAACAATTCACACTCCGCTTGCATCAAAGCTCAGAATTCAACCATTGCATTGGACCTTGCAACTACATTTTGTTTTTTACTTCTCCAAGTCATGAAGTTTCCATCCAAGAATGTGCAATATCTTGAATTGGACTCCTATTAGTAACAAACCCTACACAATATGCTTCAGTATACACCTCCATATTTAGCTTTCCATTATTCTTAAACAATAAACCCATCTCAAGCTTGTCTTCAAATATTTAAGGATTTTGTTTACAACGTGCATTATTGCTCTCCTAGATCATGCATGTACTGGATGACCACACTCACAGCATATGTTATGTCAGGTCTAGAGTGGGCTAAAACTGAGTTTCACCACAGGTCTACCGTATTGACCCTTATTCATTGCAAAACTACTTTCATCACTCCTAAACCTATGGTTCTGTTCCATAAGAACTCTAATAGCTTAGATCATCTGATAGAACACGTGGTTTATTAGCATCGTTTATTTTGTTAGATTGTCTAGTGGTTGTTATCTTGTTAGCTGATGTATGAATGATCATACTTTTTGTTAAACTATTTTGTACAGTAAGACAAAAGTTCTTGTGCTTCTAACTAACTTGTAATTGCCTCATTATTGCCTTATGCTAGAACTTCTACCTCCCCACTAGTAGAACATAATGGAATTTTGCATAGCATATTAAGACAAGACGTTAATTCACAGTTCTGTTTGTTTGTCCTCAATAGGTGTGATTCCCAACCAAAGTTGCACTCTTTTTTCTCATTGTTTTTGGTCTTCTCTGGCATGTGGTGCATAACAGATACTTTACATTATAAACCTACTTGCATCCCATAACCTTTTTATCTTGTGTCTTGTCAACAATCTCGAACTGTTGAAATTAAAGGATTGGAATTAAGAGTTTATTGCGTAGATTTGCTCCTGATTTAGAGTCTTTATGTGCATTTATTAATTTTGTTTTTCCTTTAAATACCAATGTATTGTTTCTTTTTGATATCAAGAAAAGTAATTCCATAATTTTTGCTTACTGCCTACACATTTGTCTACTCATCTCAAAATTTTTTCCAAGACACTCATTTTCATTGATGACTTTAACTTAATTCTTATCCTTCAACGCTTCTTGAGATGTAGGGAAATGAAATTGATCATTCAATCTTTTATTTTCATACATCTCCTAGAAAATGTGTTTATTTAATTGTGTATGATGATTATATAATTATCTCAAGGAATGATGCAACCAAAAATTGCTTAGTTAAAGTAACATTTGTGCAAACACTTTCAAACCAAAGATCTAAGGTGCCTTAAAATACTTCCTAGGCATTGAAGTGACTCAATCACTTGAAATAAGAATAGAGATTTAGAGTGAATATGAGAGAGTGTGTAAACCCCTCTCAAGACTTTCATATTTATAATATCTTCATATACATCAGCTACAATGAACATAAGAGAATTCTAAAAGAAATTTCTGGAAACTAGGATCAACACAAAGTACAAAGCACCTAATAATAAATCCTAAAAGGTCATTTATTCTAACACAATCAAGAGAAGATATTTTTATTTCTCCAAAAAAAATGTTAGAAATCTCGAAAGAAACATTGATGATTGATTGTAGACCACTGGATAGTCCTATGGGTCCAAACCCCAAACATTAATGGTAGGACAAAGTGAGCCCTTTTCAGATCCAAAGAGATACACAAGACTTGAGGGAAAACTTATTACCTCACTATTACTAAGCCTATCATATATTTTTGCAGTTTGAATGGCTAGTTAATTTATGCAAACTCCTCACATTGATTACTCGAATGTTGTGTTTCACATTCTCAAATACTTGAAAAAGGCTCTAGGACAAGGTTTATTATATGAAGTCAAGGGAAGTAACCAAATATCTGGATATTGTGTTGTTAATTGGGTATGGTCTCCTAGAAATGTTTCACTTGATATTGTATTTTCATTGGAGGGAATGTTATTTCTTGAAAAAGCAAGAAACATAATGTAATTGTTCAACCAATTGTTGAAAGCTAAATATAGGATAATGACATCACTCATTTGTGTACTTGTGTGGATAAAAAAATTCTCTGACAAAGGTTTTATGAAATTCAAGAACAAAGGATGTATTGGCGAGGAATTGACTGTCATCCTTTTCGACAAGAGCTTTTGTCCAAGGAAAATTGCACCGAGTTTGTTGGTTCCAATGATCAGCTTCAAGATATTTTTGAGAAAATCCTTGAGCAGAGCTTAGATTCGACATATATGTTCCAAGCTTAGAAATACAATTTGTAGGCTTTGACTCGAGGGAGAGTGTTAGAATAGTTTACATTATATTTTGAGCAAAATCTATTTTTAGATGTACCTATACGTAACCTAGAATCCTATGGGAAATTTCTTTCTCTTTTCTTAAGCTTTTATTGTAAGCCATTGATCCTTATATATAATCAGCAGAGATATCTAAATTAAGAACTTTCAGGCTCTTTTCCTCATATATATTCTTTCAAGTAGTCTTAACTACAATAATAAAACAACAGTTTAGGCAGCCACTACATTTCCTTCTTCCTCCCATTATCATTTGTTAAAAGAGAAGAAAGCATACCATGACAAATTCAACCCCAAGTTCAGGTTGGTCAAACTGAACCCTATACCTACAATGATCGACAATTAGTACACTTCCATCATGAATCTCTCTTGTCTTTGGATGAATAGCAATAACACGCTGCCCAACAATTAAAGGTTGGGCCAAATCAGTAGGAAGACCTTCCTTGGTACCAGCAAGAATTTCAGCATAATGTGATCTAACAGATTTCCGGTATTCATGAAGTTTATGCTTCTCTTCTGTCAAAAATTGCTCTGAAAATCTTCTTGGTCTGCCAAGAGAACTGCGTAAGAGTAGCATGTATATGAAGTCATTTATCCAATACCAACTCAACCCAAAATCATAAGAATTATAAGAATGTTGGGTGCAAAGATTAAACTTATGACAATTCATCATAAATCTTCTAATACCACGTCACTAACAAACTAAACTCAGAAAGTTAAGCCATCAAGTGGAGGTATATGAATGATTTCATATATCTAATAGTCTTGGATGCACTTGGGTAAACAACTAAAATGCTTATCCAATAAGCTCCAATAATATCAGAGCTTGCATCATAAATTTAACCATGAATTTTGTTGAAATGGTCTAAAAGGTGCTTATTTTGATAAGCTTTACCAAAAAGTTCAATGAAACAAGCTAAAAAGAGCTAATATGAAATTTTCATCAACCCCAACACCCACTTAATCATGAATGCAATGATAGTGTAGAATGAAGTAGCATTTAAACATTTCAAATTAAATACCTTCTAATGACGCCCCACTCAATACGAGTCAATCTAGGAACATGACCCAATCCAACATGGTCTAAGTACTCCACAAACTCTCTCTTTGAAAACCATGGGTAATCAATAGCACTATAAAACCACTCAAAAGTGCACCATCGCCTCATTTGATATGATGACAGACAATTGATAAGCTTTCCCTATGATAACAAAAGTAAAATTACTTTCCTAATATAGACAAAAAAATCAATTGATGCCACACAGTACAAATGACAGATTATTAACCTTTTGACTAAAAGAACCATCTGGGAGTGAAGCAATGGGTTTATTATGTTGACTGCTAAAAGTAGTTCTGGACGCCACCAAATCTTGTGTCATTGGTTTTGGTTTTTCCATTTTTCTTCTTGGCCTTCCTCTGTCTAATGGACTGACTTCATTAGTTGATGAAACCTTTATGGGAGAAAAAAATGAATCATCCCTTTCCCTTTTGTCATTAGTGCTTGAAGACAGATTTCCTGGGGATTTCCCCACTTTTAGTTGTCTTGGATGTGGTGTACAAACAGATGACCGCTTACCTTTAACCAAGGATTTCTTCACCTCATCAGTGGGCTAAAACGAAGAAAATATTTGCACACTGTAAGTAGGCACATGAAAGTATAGTAATATACAAAACAACATCAGGTGCAAATAATACAGGAGATACTTTTTTGCAAAGCAACGCGGCCTCAAAGATTTATGGGTAATGAAATACAGAAAAGAAAATTAGAATTATATTAAAAGTCAAAATAGAAAAGGAAAGTGATTAGATACATTTATAATAGAATGCAACATGAAATATGATAGATACAAATGTAATATAACCATTGATGAGCCTTCATCTTACAACTTGAAAATTTTAGGCAAAAGCTTATGAATGGTTTTATATCTAACAATGTAACCCAACACAGAACTCCCAGAAGCTTTAGTACTTGAACTACACAGGAAAACAAGAGATAATTTTATTGATAATAACCATGCTAATTACATTATTAGTTCTTCCATGTGTAACAATGAATCTCTCTAAAACAATGAAACAAAATATGTTGAAATAAATAGAAAGATTAAGATATTAATCCTAATAAACCACTCTTTATAACATTCTCCCTCAAGTCGGTAAATGAATATCAATCATTCTCGTCTTGTTTTCAAGAACCTAGAATCTACAATGAGGAAACCCCTTAGTCAAAATGTCTACTATCTGAAGTCTTGTAGTGACATGAGCTATAACCACAGAGTTCATGTTATAGATTATTTTCTATGGAGTGTAATCTATTTAAATTTAAATGTTTGGTCATGCCTTGCTTCAATAGATTATAGGCAATGGTCATAACCGACTTATTCTCATAGTATTATAGCATAGGAATGTTTGCCTTGATTTTATGGTCATACAAAACTATTTCCATCTTTAGTTCTTCACATATACATTGACCAAGAGCTCGAAACTCAGCTTTTGCGCTAGAATGAGATACTTTATCCTATTTTTTGTTTCTCTAAGTTTGCAAACTTTCTCCAAGAAACAAATAGTACACAGAGGTAGATTTTCTTTTAGGATAGAATTTACATAATCAACATCAATATATATTTTTAGGGCCAAAGTGCCTTCCTTTTGGAAGAGTAACCTCCTTCCTGAGTTTGACTTCAAGTATTGAGGAACTTTGTGAAGTTTTTACATGGGTCTTTCTTTTGGGTGGTGCATAAACTAGCTCACCATTCTAAATATATAAAAAATATTTGGTCTTGTGGGTGAAAGATAAATAGGTTTTCCAATCACTTGAAGTTGAATAGGAACTCTTGAGTTCTGTTAGAATTATTACCTATTGTATCATTAACCCTATGTATAGGGTGTTGAGTGTGGAAAACTATCTACTGCCGTATCTACTGCTGTATCTAATCATGCCTAGTATCTTAGAGCAGTCTTTTCATATTCTATGTACTTGCTTCATTATAAATAGAAGAGAGGGAGAGTGGTCGAGTAGTCCACTACTCATATTTTTAAAGTCTCAATCTTAAGTTGGTATCAGAGCGGGTCGATCCCTCTCTGGTTTCTGTCTCATCTGGTCTGCCACCATCCGTCATAGCTGTCCGCGGTTGACCGTCGTTAGTCACCGCCGCTGTCCAAGTTCGTTTAACCTCGTTTTTGAACTACCCGACACTGTCAAACAACATTTCAACATTGTCCGTCACTGTCTGCAGTCCTCCGCCGCTGTCCGCCACCGTCCACCGACGCAGTTCCGTCCAGAAACCACCGAATCTGGACTACCTCTCCGCGCGACAGCCAACCCCGCCAGTGTCGCAGGTAGCGCCGTCGCCACTCGCCTCCACGCGAGTCATCTTTTTCCGCTGCAGTCAGGCGTGTGCCGCCCACGCGTCGTCATCCAGTCGTCGGTTCGTTGTCACGCCACCTCCATAGCCGTCGCCGGAGCCTCCTCTACCTGTTTTGACCTTCAAACCTCTGTTCCGGTGAAGTCCAGTAGCACCCCCTGTGGAAATCTCCCTAGGGTATTCGAAAATCGTCACTGTTTCACTGTTTTCCGAGATCCTCTCTCTTTTTGTTTATTCTCTTGATCAGATATGGCCACTGGAGGTACTGGGAGTGCTATTTCATTCTCCGGAAGCCCCTGCATTACTTCCGAGAAACTAAATGGCCAAAATTACCTACCTTGGTCCGTTGTCATCGAGATGTGGTTTCTCGGTCAAGGACATCACGACCACCTTGAGAAAGATGGCAACCACGTACCTTCTGAAAAAGCTGAACAGTGGAAACAAGCAGATTTCCAACTATGTGCTCTATTGTGGCAGTTTGTGGAACCACGACTTTTGATGTCCCTACGGGCCTTCAAAACATGGCACTCGTTTTGGAAGCGAACTCATAATATCTATGCAAATGATATCCAGCGCCTCTATGATTCGGCGAACAAGTTGGCATCTATGAAAATGACTAACCATGATATGATTTCATTCATGAATGACGCTCAAGCTGTTGTGGAAGAACTTCGAATGTTCTTGGAAGTCGACTCTCTAGATGAAATGAAGAAAAAGCTTGACAAATACTATATGGTAATGATCCTCCGCGCTATACACCCAGACTTTAATCATATTCGAGATCAGCTTTTGACCTCTCATGAGGTTCCTTCCATGGAAACTTTGATCTCCCGCATGATACGTGTTCCAGCTCTTCAAACTCCAGAAAATCTTGCTGTAATGGAACCATTTGTCATGGTCGCCACCCGAGGAAGAGGAGGTCGTGGAACTAGAGGAGGTGGACGTGGAGGTCATGGGCGTCCTCAGTGTACATATTGTAAAAGGATGGGTCATATCCAAGAAAACTGCTACACTTTACATGGATTTCTTGCCAAAAAAGCCAATGTTTCCCAGGCAGAGACTACTGACTCCAAGTTCACTGAGGACGAGTATCAAGAGTACCTACGACTCAAATCCAACAGCTTGGCACAGTCATCTCAAGCTCCAAGTACATCAACTGTTTGCATCTCTCAATCCATGGAAGGTCACAATTCATGGGTAATTGACTCTGGTGCTTCTGATCACATTTCTGGT
>Ga0214543_1000338_pt1 | contig 75042 bp, 53 predicted proteins | sample CNSS2metaG_FD_160094 | JGI IMG/M metagenome (GOLD analysis project Ga0214543, IMG submission 160094) | Root nodule microbial communities from cowpea collected in UCLA plant growth center, Los Angeles, California, USA - CNSS2 | ecosystem: Host-associated > Plants > Roots > Nodule | place: USA... | reverse complement strand
AAGTTAATCTTTTTAATTATTTTTATTTTATTTTATTTTTTTAAAACGGGCCAACGGGCCAGGACGGGCCAGCCCGTACTTTGGCCCGTCAAGTTGACGGGCTGGACGGGACGGGCCAGAACGGGCTAACGGGTTGAAATCTTCAACCCAGCTCGTTCCTTTTAGCACGGGTTGACGGGCTGGCCCATTGGGCCCAACCCGTTTTGCCACCCCTACCAATAAGTCCACGATAGTCGAACTAAGGGCCTAGGCCAAGGCACAGGTCCACCTACAGCCCAAACTAGGGCCCAACCCATGTCGTAACCAAACATAATTAATACTCTATAAATACGTGTGGACCCCAGTAATTAAAGGTACACATTCATTACTCCATTAATCATCTGATTTGACCTTTGAGAGCTTTGACTCACTTGAGCTTCGGAGCCCCTTCTGCAGGTAACCCCTCCTGGGTCCAAGCCGACATGTATAAACCAGGAAGAAGCCAACTGAGGAGATAACGGACTACGTGGGTAAGGTGACACTTGTGCCTAACTTATCTTGTTTGTTCTCTGCAGGAACAATTGGCGCCCACCGTGGGGCACGAGACAACACCTTAGTACCCGTTTTTCTCTGAAGATGGTTTCAACCCGCAGCAGAGCTGGAGTTAACAAGCAGGCTGATGTTGGTCCCTCAGGAGCCGCCAACATCACCCCTGACCTGGCCGCCATCCTAGACGGCCAGGCCAAAATGCAACAAGAGTTGGCAGACCTGAAGAAACGTAGCGCTGATGAGATGGATGCGCTACGACAAGAGAATTCTCGCCTCAGGCGAAAGATCGAAGCTAATCCCACTCTGAAAGGAAAAGCCAAGGAGGCGTCTGAGGCTGCAAGGTCCCCGGCCTTCCAACCCACAGAAGAAGAAAGAGAATACAACCCCACCCCTCACACCTTCACTACCACCCAACAAACACCCATTCCCTCCACCCATCCCACTCACTTCCCATCCACCCAACCAGGGCACACCGTAGCCCCTACCCTTGCTGCTACCCTCCCCACCACCCAGATCCCCTACAATATACCCACCACCCTACACACTACACATGTTCCACCTTACAACCCACAATACCTCCTAACAACCCACATCCCCCCTCACAACTTTACCTCCACCTTCCCCACTATGATCCACCAGCCCAGACGTCACCACCCCTTCACTGATTTTATCGCCAACACCCCATTTCCTGCCCAGTGGGAACCCTTCACACTGGACTGCTACATCGTTGAAACCGACCATGACGAACACCTCAAAGTCTACATCACCCATGTCGCCCTATACATGTCCCAAGACGTGGTCTTTTACAAAGCCTTCCCCACCACCCTCAAGGGCCCTACTCTAGAATGGGTCACAACCCTCCACTCTACTCCATCGACAGCTTCGATGCTCTCTCCCATATGTTCTCTACCTATTTCGCTGGCAGCCGCCCACACCAAACTACCACAATCTACCTCTTTGGCATTAGACAAGAACAAGGCGAACCACTCAGAGCGTTCATTGATCGTTTCAGTAAGGCAGCCCTTCGAACCCCACACCTCAATCAAGAAATGATCCTCCAATGTATGGCACTCACCCTCCAACCCGGCCCCTTCGCCAATAATGTCTACCTCCACCCACCTGCCTCTATGCACGAGCTCAAGTTGCGTGCCGCTGACTATGTTCGCATAGAGGAAATGTAGACCCTTCACACCAAATTCTGCAATGACTATGCAGCCACCACCGCCAACCCTACCCCACAAGCTCCACGTCCCGATATCCGCCCACGCGAGCCCCGCCAACCTTGCTTTACCAGATATGCCCCTCTCACTGTAGCCCGATCCCGCATCCTTGATGAGGCCTTACAAGCTGACCTCATTCCACCACCACGTAAGACAACCACTCCTCCTAATGTTGATATGACCAAGTATTGCCGCTACCACCGCAACCACGGCCACACTACAGAAGACTACAAAGCACTCCAAGATAAAATAGAAGAACTGGTCTGTGCTGGTCACTTTTGCCGCTTCATCCGTAGAGATGATCATCCCCCTCGATCCCGTCACCCCTCTCGATCTGACCACAAATGCCCCCTACACGACTCTCACCACGATAGACGCCCCGCCCAACTCGCTAACTAGGATCCTCAACCGGCCCGCACCGACATCACCCCCGTCGATCCTCCCCTACGTGGCACTATCAACACCATTTCTGGTGGCTTCGCTAGTGGAGGATCCACCTCTTCTGCCAGGAAGAAACACCTCTGCCATATTCAATGCATCAACCACATCACCTATTCCCATCACAGACGCTGCATGCCTCCCATTATCTTCACAGACGATGACTTTCACGGCCTCGACCATCAACAAGACGACCCCATGGTCCTCACTGTTGAAATCGAAAACTACGCCGTTAAGAAAGTCCTTGTTGACCAGGGCAGCTCTATTGACATTCTCTACTGGGCCACCTATCAAAAACTCCAGCTCCCGGACACTACCATGGTCCCATATGACGAACCAATCTATGGCTTTTCTAGCGAACAAGTATCCACCCGCGACTACATCGACCTTCACACCGTGTTTCGTGACGGAACCCAAACCAAAACCATTTGCATCCGCTTCCTTATCGTTGACGTGCCCACATCCTACAATGTCCTCCTCGGCCGTCCTTCGCTCAACACTCTCGGCGCTGTCGTCTCCACCCCCCATTTGGCCATGAAGTTCCCTTCCCCTTCTGGCGACATCCTCACCGTCCATTGCGACCAACGCCTGGCACGCGAATACTACATGGCCAGCCTACGCCCACAACTCCCAATCCAACAAACTAACCACATTGAGCGACCACCTGGCTCTTGCATCGCCCTATCAGGCAAAGATCTAGACCCCAGATTGGGCTGGGATGTCCCTCTCGAACCCGTTGAAGAAACCTCCCCTCTAGAGCTTCCAAATGGCCACTCCATCAACTTAGGCACCGGTTTGAACTCTGACGAACGTGCCATCATCACACCCGTCCTTGTCAACAACACAGACCTTTTCGCTTGGTCCGTCGTTGACTTACTTGGGTAGACCCCCTAGTCACCTCCCACAAGCTATCCATCTACAAAGAGGTCGGCTACATCTCCTAGAAAAAATGCAAACTTGGCGAGGAACGTCACCTAGCAGCTAAGGATGAGGCCAACAAGTTACTAAGCACGGGATTCATCGAAGAAGCTCAATACACCACTTGGCTTTCTAATGTAGTCTTGGTGAAGAAAGCCAATGGCAAATGGCGGATGTGTGTAGACTACACAGATCTAAACAAGGCTTGTCCTCGAGATGCCTACCCCTTACCCAATATTGACCGGCTTGTTGACAGCGCGGCAGGGAATAAAGTACTTAGCTTCTTGGATGCATATTCTGGATACAATCAAATCCCTATAGCCGCATCTGACATGAATAAGACCGCCTTCATCACGGATGACGCCAACTACTTTTACAAAGTTATGCCCTTTGGCCTTAAGAACGCTGGAGCAACTTACCAACGGTTGATGGACAAAGTTTTCAGCCATCTAATGGGACAATGTGTCGAGGTATACGTTGACGACATGGTTGTCAAGTCTCCAAGCCACCACCAACATGCCCAGGACCTCTCGGTGGTCTTCTCCGCGTTGCACCAATACAACCTTCGCCGCAACCCTGACAAGTGTGTATTCGGCGTCGACCGCGGTAAATTTCTCGGATTTATGTTAACCTAGCGCGGTATAGAGACCAATCCCGAAAAGTGCAAGGCAATTATCGAAATGCGCAGTCCCACTACCATCAAAGAGGTCCAACGCCTCATAGGTTGCCTTACCGCAATTTCCCGCTTCCTGCCCAAATTGGCTGAACAAACCCAACCCATAGTCCAACTCCTCAAGAAATCCACCCGGTTCATGTGGATTGACGACTGTGAACAAATCTTTCAACAACTAAAAACCACCCTAACCTCACCACCTATCCTCCACAAGCCAGATACTCGCCAACCCCTCCTAGTGTACATCACAGCCACCGACCACACCGTCAGCGTCGTGCTTGTCCAAGAAAGAGAGGGCATGCAACATCCTATCTACTTCGTTAGCAGAACGATGTAAGATCCTGAAACCAGATATCAAATGGTGGAGAAGTTGGCCCTGTCCTTGGTCCACGCAGCTCGCCGCCTACGCCCATACTTCCAAAACCACAGCATCACCGTCAAAACCGACTACCCAATCCAAAAAATATTACAAAAACCAGATCTAGCAGGACGGATGTCATCCTGGGCCGTCGAGCTATCAGAATTCAACATTCGCTATGAACCTCATGGCCCCATTAAAGCCCAATGCCTACTAGATTTTGTTAATGACCTCCAGCACACACCCACAAAGGACCAGTGGACACTTCATGTAGATGGTTCCTCGAATCCGAAAGGTGCCGGTGCCGGCATCATATTAGAAGGGCCTAACGACATCCTCATTGAAAAATCCCTCCATTTTGCCTTCAAAACATCAAACAACCAAGCCGAATACGAAGCCATCCTCGTCGGCCTCTCCCTTGCCCGCGAAGTTGGTGTCAAGACGATAATGTGCAAAACCGACTCCAAGCTTACTGTAGGATACCTAAATGAAGAATTCCATATCAAAGACCCCATCCTTCTACAATATTATCATCTGGTCCGCGTAGTCATTCAATCCGCCTTTGAACGAGTTCGCATCGAGCACATCCCCAAGACCGACAACATCAAAGCCGACATCCTCTCTAAATTAGCCAGCACTAAATTAAAAAGCCGCCATCGATCCCTATTACAGCAAACATTATCTACACCCTCCATCACAAATACCTGCCAAAACCTAACCCACCCCCAGCCGACAATACCACCCCTCCCCAAAGCCATAACTAGACCACCCCCTATATCCAATATCTAAAAACCGGCAACCCCCCACAAGATGCGGACAAAACTTGGTTGGCTAAGGCCGCCAGGTATACCATGATAGGCGATGACCTCTACAAACGCGGATACGACCAACCGCTTCTCAAATGTGTCACAGCAGAACAAGCGTAGTATATCATTAAAGAGCTACACGAAGGCATTTACGGCTACCATTCCGACGCACGCACTATGGCTACTAGAATCCTTAGATCCAGCTACTTCTGGCCGACTATAGAAGCAGACTGCCAGGACTACGTCAGAAAGTGCAAACCATGCCAAAAACATGGCAACCTCATCCACCAGAAACAAGAACAACTCCATTCCATACTATCCCCATGGCCCTTTGCTAAATGGGGAATGGATATCCTCGGCCCCTTCTCTCTCGGCAAGGGGCAAGTGAAATTCCTGATTATAGCCGTTGATTATTTCACCAAATGGATAGAAGCCAAGCCGCTGCCCACTATCACGGCCCAACAAGTTCAGCAGTTCGTTTGGAAAGATATTATATGTAGATATGGTGTTCCACATACTATCATCACCGACAATGGCCGACAGTTATAGATAAGGAGCTAGCCAAGTTCTACACTGGTCTGGGCATCAAACACATCACAAGTTCTGTAGAGCACCCACAAACAAATGGACAAGCAGAGGCGGCCAACAAAGTCATCCTAGTGGAATTGCGCAAGAGATTAGATAATGCCAAAGGCCGATGGCCCGAAGAGTTGGTAGAAGTGCTATGGGCCTACAGGTGCACCCCTCAGTCATCAACAAACGAGTCCCCATTCAGCCTAGTTTAAGGTGCAGACACCATGATACTGGTCGAAATTGGCGAACCATCCCTACGCCGAGAACTGTACGACCCAACCCGCAACCACCAAAACATGGCCACTCATCTCGACCTCCTACCCGAACTCAGAGAAAAAGCTCAGATACGCAACTTAGCCACCAAACGAAGAGCTGCCAGAAAGTATAACGCAAACCTATGTCCACGATCGTTCGTAAGCGGAGACTTAGTATGGAGAATGGCCAGCAGTGCAAAAAAGAAGGATGGCAAGTTCTCCACCAACTGGGACGACCCATACCGCATACGTGAAGACGCAAGAGGAGGAGCTTATCGCTTGGAACATTTATCTAGGGAAGAGATACCCAACACTTGGAATGTGTCCCACCTCAAATTCTACTTTAGTTAAATGTATACTGTATTGAACCGAATACTTGTAACCCTGGGTGTACTATTTTTCCTCACCTGGTCTTTTTCCCCTAAGGGGGGTTTTGGCTAGGGAGGTTTTAACAAGGCACCCCAGATTCAATGAATAAAACGAAGGGTTCTCAACTGTACGACTATTCACTTTTTAACTTTCAGATTCATTTTTAAGTGAGACAGAGAGAGGGCTACCTTAGGACATTTGAATAGGGCTTAGTTTATGTTTCTGCTTTTAAATTCAATTGGTTTTGTTGAAACTTGTAGTACATTATGGTTTTGCTTATTTAAATGTAAGTGTGTTGAACAAATTTAAATTTTCCCACATTTAGGAATAATAAATTATGACGATTTGAATTTTAATTATAACTTATTTCTTTTATTTAAGTAATTTCTAGTAGAGATGTTACATAGAGTGCTTTTGGGCTCGCTTATTTTTAGTGTGACCATCATTGGAACTTGCAAGACTTATTGAGGAAAATGTTACCTAAGCAAAGGGAAAAAACTATTTTGGCACCACTACCCACAAATTTTCAATAAATTGTTATACTATAATAAAATATTAATGTAGAAAAGAGATGGAGTGTTAAGATAGCACTCTTCAAAGTCATTGCAAAATGTTGACCATAAATGCTCATGGTAGCATGAGTGAGACGATTGTTACCGATGATGGACTATCTTCACCACTCATCTCAATAATGAGTCATCACTTATAAAATGTGGAGGCAAGATAGAGTTTTACTTAGACCCTAGGGTCAACACCAGATGATCTTACTAGACTTTGACAAATTGTTTCCAAGGTGGAGTATAAGGCTCTCTAAGAGCTAAGTGTTGCTTGTTGGTGAGAAAGCTCTACGTTTTGAGGAGAAACCGTGGGAATAACCACCTACAAAAGACTCTTTGATGCTTGAGTCACAAAGAGAGTGAGATATAGATCTATACCTATATTAAAAAGGGGATTCCCCTTTTTGGTGTTCACTTTTTTCCACTTTTACCCTTCAATTTACTATTTTATTTAAAATTTAACTGATTTTTTTTTATTAAATTTAATCACTTTTTTAAAATTTAACTATTTTTTAAAGGATTAAATATGTTTTTGTCCCTCAACTTTTAATGAAAATTGGAATTAGTCCCTCTCCAAAACTTTAGCCCAATTTAGTCCCCCAACTTTAGAACTGTGTGGATTTAGTCCTTTCAACCAAATTTTGTTAAGTTTATTTAACGGTTCAGATGCATTTCATGATAACATTTGAGTTGTTTACATCGTTTGACACATTTTTGCTTCAATGTGAGCTAAGAAACAATCATGAAACACATTTGAAACGTTAAATAAACTTAACAAAATTTGGGTATAAAAACTAAATTCACGCAGTTATAAAGTTGGGGACTAAATTAGGCCAAAGTTTTAGAGAGAGACTAATTCCAATTTTCACTAAAAGTTGAGGGAACAAAAACATATTTAACCTTTTTTCAAATTATATAAATAAAAATCATCTACTTCTACTAAATAAATAAAAGCATTTACAAAGTAAATAAAAACTATCTATAATTAAATTGTAGAAATTATTTACATTTATTTTAATAATTATAATTTCATTATGTTTTGTTATCCAAAAAAGTGAACACACATGGGTGTATCACATGTGTTTTGTAACATCCCAATTTAGTAGCTTAAAACTCATAAAATAGGACGCTTCAGTATAATATTCAAAATAGGTAATCCAAAGTATATTAATATAGTCTTACAAAAGATAGGACTATAAAAATATATAATCCATACACTTAAACTAAACCAACAAGCAAACCCTATACAAGACTAACCACTTACTAAAACTCCTCGAGACCTTCCACTACCTAACTAATAGCTCCTCATCCACCAAAGGTGTCTCTACACCTGCAACTTCATTTGCCCCCACAAAAATATATGATCATCACAAAAGAAGAGAACACAACACAAGGCAACAAAGAAAATAGACAAATAGGGTAAGCTAATGTACACAAGAAATATTCGTACATAGTATATAACATATCTATATCTATAATTCACACCAACAGTTGACACTAGACTCAATTATCCAAATCATGCGCTTGATATAGAATTTTAAGGAAGTTTGCACCTGTGATGGTTTCTAAACACTGCATAGTTTTAGAGAAAAGGAGTTATCACCCTAATAACGATGTCATTGACGCGATCAAATTAATAATACTAAATTATAGCAACGTCAATATTGCTAAGATAGTAGTCAACAAAATAGAAAGGGTAAAGTAACCTAAAGTCGTCTCCCAACGAACACGGAATTGATTTTTAACAAATTAGTTGTTATAAAAACTATACAAAATGGTTAATCAAATAAAATAAGGAATAAAGAAATAAAATTTTAAAAAGATAAAAAGATAAAAAAATAATGATAAAGAAAAATAGATTGATTCCACTGCTTTTTCAAAATAGATCCATCATCTATTATCTAAAGATTATTGCTTAATTAATTATTGTTGTAGATTTACAAATTAATCAATGTAAATTCTCAATTAATTTGTTGGCGTTCTCACTATTAACCAAAGTAAATTCTCAATCAAAAGCAAGAACTTTGTAGATTAATCATAGTAAACTTAACCATAAAGTCTCAATTAAACATTACTATCCTTAATCATGTCTATTCTTTTACCTCTAAAATCAAGCAAAAAGCTAATTAACCAAAGTACATTCTTGATCAATTCTAATTAAAGTTTCCACCTCTAATCAAAGTACAGTCTCAATCATTGACAAAAACCCATTCAATCACATGAAAGTTTCTAAATTTAATCAAAGTAAATTCTCAATTATAATTAAAAGCCCTTAAACTCATATGATTGATATGCATATAGATTAAAACATCTCACTAATTCGCTATGATGTAAAAACCATTACTTTTCACGTGATTTAAAGATACAAGACATAAATGAATTAAAACATCAGAATTCATAATGAAATTACAATGGAACCAACCCGTGAGGCTTAGCCCTCCATGGAATACAAAATAAAATAAAAATAGAAGAGAATGGAGAGAGAGGAAGAATTTAAGTCCCCCTAAGGGTCCTAAACTCCGAAGTGTTGAGCTTGTTTTTCCTTTCTGCTCTCTTGATCTCTTTATATATAGGCATTGATTGGACTTGAATGTTATATTTTCCATTGTTGAAATCTTTTATCTTTTGATATAATATCTCTCAAATATCTTTTAAAATAAAGATAAATATTCAAAAATATTTGGAAGATTTCCTTTGTTGATAATTTGAGATATATCAAAGATAATTAATCAAAAATCTTTAATTAATTATTCAATAACATAATTTCTATCCAGTTTCCAATTATGCCCCTCTTGTAATCTCCTCCAATTATCTTCTACATAATACGATATCTTCAAGATATATTTGTTTGTTGTGGAGATCTAAAAAGATTCAAGAAGATCTTGCCATATTTAAAAAAGATTTGGTAGGTATTACCTTTTGATATTTTATGATATAATTAAATAAGATAATTATTTAAAAATATCAAATAAAATATCTAAAGATATATTTTCCTAAATTATCGTTTATCATAAATATTTGTGAATTATCAAAGCCCTTCTTCTGGAAAAAGATAGAGAAAACTGCAAGGTCCAATTTTTGTTTCTTGTTCCCTCTTCTTGGCTTAGCCAAACTTCTTCACTTTTTCAAGCTTTTCTTGTCGTCTTCATGCAATGCTTGACTTGGATTTTTGTGATTTTGATAATTTCCTATTCTTGGATTTATCTTTAAGGTGTCATGAAGTTTTAATAAATTTATTTACACACCTCCATGAGCTCAACTTAGCTGCAGCTAGACTAACACACCTCAAAATATCCAAAAAACATTTATGAAACTAAAAAGCTATTTTTAACATATTTTTGTATCTCATGCTCAATAAACCCAATTGTAAGAAATCCTAATTAAATCAATCTTTTAAGAACAAAATTCAATAAAAAAAAATTCAGAATTAAACATTAAATGAAGGCAAAAATATGAACTCATCACACCCAACCACTCATAAGGTATCCATTATGCCTTAGCCCCAATACGTCCCATGATTAGGATCTCCTGCCACTCTCCCCACATAATTCATTCTACTCTATATAAGTGTGAACGATTATTAGAGTTCAGAAACATTTCCTATCTAGACATCTCCAATATTAAGGCATAAACTAAAAACACCATCACCAAGAATTTTTCTTGAAACTCTTTAAACATCACCACCTCATGTGCTCACACATCAATCCATATCATATACCAATCGTTCATAGAAAATTTCAAAACTTCCACTTTTAAAGCAACCAATATCCAATTTAGGTATTGATCCACTCACTCAACGAACATGTCATCTCGCTAGACTAAAAGTACATTCTTGCCTAGCGATAGACTACTCGCCCAACAAGTTTATCATTGGAGCTCCAGGGAGAGTTTTTCCAAATAATTTGCCTGAGAAGTATTTCCATGCCCAGCGATTTAAAAGTTAGTGATCTCAGCGAGTAAATGCTCGCCCAACGGTTTGCATAATTCTACAGAATCAGATTTCTGCATAATTCTACAATCCCAAGAGCATTCCTAAACTTTCCCTAGACCTTCACAAATATTAAACACTAATCACAATCAAGTTTACATGAACATTTATATCAATTCACCTTAATTACAATCATAAACATCAACATTTCCAAACAACATCATTTAGAACATAGATTCCTTAGTTATCACACATCACATACTATTTCACAACTTAGATACCAAAATCAATCACAACACAACATCAAGATTTACTATTCTAACATGTTTATAAATTAAAATGGTGAAATTAGCTTCCATTGCCTGTTGTCCTGCTTAGACGACTCTATAAACGCCAAACACCTCTAACTTCACATGATGCTCTATCTACACATAGAAACATCACAAGAACAACAAGACATGTCATTATGATCACTTATTAGTAGAGACTTATATCGATGATTAAAACAATGCATGCAAGCGGAAGAGGGCTTACATGCAATAGAAGACAGAAATAACCCAAAAAGAGAACAGAAACTCAACTTACGTGAACAGAGAAACTGATCGATCCAACTTGAAGAGCTCGCCGAGAGGATCAATCCTATGGTCTCGGTTCTTCAATCAAACAATCAAAGAGACAAAACTCATAGAGACAAATCAGAGAACTCTTGAAAAGTAATTTTTAGGAGATAATATGCTTTAAATAATGAAACTCATTAATTCTATTTATACGAAAAAATTTTAATATTAAAATAATTGAATCTCATTATTTTTAAATCACTATCACTTTTTAAAACACTATCTTCTAGGCTCTTACATGTTTTCACTAATAATAATAATGAACATAAAGACTAATACGAGAGAGTTGAGTCAAATAATTAAGTATCAAGTTTTGAATTGAATATTAAGTATTAAATTTTGAATTGAGTATGTAAATTGAAATCACTCCTCATAAAAGAATGTTGTATTTATAAGCTTCTTAGGTCAAGAGTAAATAGAAATGTTAAACAAATGCATTTACTTGAAAATATTTCCAATATATTATATAATCAATTATTATTATTATTATAATATAGTATCTTATATATATTAAATAATAAATTATTATATCATAATATCTTAAAAATATAATATAATTTGATAATAAAATTATTATATCATAAAATATTATTTATAAATATTTTGAAGTATTTCATAATATTTTAAGAGAATTACAACCAATCTATCAATTTAAAATTTATAAAAGAATAAAGGTATAATTACTGATTTAGTACCCCAATTTTTTCGTTAAGTTCAATTTAGTACCAAAATTTTTGGTTTGTTCAATTTAGTACCCCAATTTTCTAAAGAGATTCAATTTGGTCATCTCCGTTAAGTTGGAGTTAACACCGTGTCCGTATAGGACACGTGTCAAGCCATGAAATTTTAAATTTTTTTTAAATTTTTTTTTTCAAAAAATTTAAAAACTACCACGTGTCAATTTATCATCGTACCACGTGACAGTGTAATAGTTGTTTTCAATTTAGTACCCCAATTTAAATTTTTGGTTCAATTTAGTACCCAACTTTTTAAAATGATCAAATTTGGTCCTCTCCCATTTGAGACCCAATTAGTAAATAAGCTTAATTACAACCTATATATACATGTTACAATAACTTTTTCTAATATATACATCAAATCATTTCCCCCAAATACTTAAATTATTTTATTTTTTACATTTTAACCTTTGTAATCTTTTACACATGAAATTTTTTACACTTGTAAAAAGTAAATTATTTGAATATTTAGGTGTAGTGATTTGATGTATAAATTCAAAACAATTATTTTAACATGTATATATAAGTTATAATTAAACTTAGTTACTAATTTGGTCTCAAATTGGAAAGGATGAAATTGGATCAGTTTAAAAAATTTGGGTACTAAATTGAACCAAAAATTTAAGTTGGGGTACTAAATTGAAAACAACTATTATCACTGCCACGTGTCATGATTGTAAGCTGTCAAGTGGCATGATGATAAACTGACATGTAGCAGTTTTAAAATTTTTTGAAAAGAAAATTGAAAAAAAAAATTAAAAAAATTAAAAATTTCATGGCTTGACATGTGTCCTATACGGACACGGTGTTAACTCCAACTTAACGGAGAAGACCAAATTGAATCTCTTTAGATAATTGCGGTACTAAATTGAACAAACCAAAAGTATGGGTACCAAATTGAACTTAACCAAAAAGTTTGGGTACCAAATCAGTAATTATACCTAATAAATAATAATAAAATTAATATATTACATATTAATATTACTAATAACAATAATAACTTTATTACTAATAATGTTAATAATACTAATAGTAATAATATATAATAGTAACATATAATAATAATAATAATAATAATAATATTAGTTATAATTTTACTACTATCACTAAAAAAATATTTATAAAAATATTATTATTAATAATTAGAAATATTAATACTTATAAAATGTTCATGCAGAGAACAAATAAGATAAATTAGGCACAAATGTCACCTTATCTGTGTAGTCCATTGTCTCCTCAGTTAGCATCTTCTCGGTTGGCATATGTTCACTTGGACCCGGAAGGGGTTACCTGCAGAAGGGACTCCGAAGCTCAAGTCAGCCAAAGCTCTCAAAAGTGAAATCAGGTGATTAATGGAGTAATGAATGCGTACGTTTAATTACTAGGGTCCACGCGTATTTATAGAGTATTAATTATGTTTGGCCACGTCATGGGCTGGGCCCTAGTTTGGGCTGTAGGTGGGCTTGGACCCTGGCCCATGCCCTTAGTTCGATTATTGTGGGCTCATTGGATATCGGGGGGCTTTGATTTCTCTAAGTCTTTTGGAATGGTCTGATCTGGTTACTTCTCTAGTTGGCCTATGTTGTCTTTGTCTGTGTACTATCCTAGGTTGGCTTATATCGTCTTTGTCCGTGCACTGTCCTAGGTTGGCTTATGTCGTCTTTGTCTGTGCACCGTCCTAGGTTGGCCGTTCCATTAGCAACCTTTGTTATAAGTTTAGGCTGGTTTAGGTCTATTCCGGCCCGAGGCGTGTACTTTAGTTGTTTCCGGCATATATGTGGACAATATGCATGTCCTCAACAAGTCCTCTAGTGACTGGATCGTCCTCTCAAACTGACCATCGGTCTGAGGATGATAAGCCGAACTCATGGTGAGTTTGCTACCTATAGCACTCTGTAGCGTCTGCCAAAACCGAGATGTGAACCATAGGTCTCTCTCAGAAACTATGCTCGAAGGCACCCCATGAAGCTTTACTATCTCCTTAATGTACAGTTGGGCCAACTTGGCCATCGACATCCTCAAGTTCATCGCTAAGAAGTGAGCACTCTTGGTCAATCGATCCACTATCAGCCCGATGGTGTCATGCCCTCTAAAAGTTCGTGGCAAATGGGTTACAAAGTCCATCGAGATGTTATCCCATTTCCACACTGGTATCTCCAAGGGCTGTAGATTCCCACCGGGTCTCTGATGCTCCACCTTCTCCTTCTGGCACATTAAACATGCTGATACGAATAAAGCTTCTCTATCAACTCCTCTATCTGTTTCTTGAGTTCCACTAACTCTGTCGGATCCATATGATACGGGGCCATCGAGACCGGACCTGTTCCTAGTACCAGATCAATAGAGAACTCCACCTCTCTACTGGGAGCAACCCTGGTACTTCATCCGGAAACACATCTTCAAACTCATGTACCACAGGTATAACTGATGGTCTCTCTCTCCCCCACCTCCATACATGCGAAGATTATGAAGCACTACGTGCCACTCTGAATCTCCCTCACCACCCCCTGAGGAGACACCAACTCGAGCTCCTCTGAGTCAGGAAACAACAACCTCTTCTCCCGACAGTCTATAAGGATGCGATTGGCAAACAGCCAATTCATTCCAAGAATCACTTCCAACTCTTGGAGAGGCAGACATATCAAATTCACCTTATATCTGCGTCCTTCCACCTCCACAGGACACCTAGCACACAAGGACGACGTCCTGACCAAACCTGATGCCGGAGTAGATACCACAAGTTCACACTGCAGCTCACACACCGGCAGACCCAACTTTTTCACACAAGCATCTGACACAAAGGAGTGTGTCACTCCAGAATCATATAGCACACAACATTTCATCCCAACTATCAAACAAAAACCCATCAGGAGGTTACCTGAACTTGTAGCTTCCACTCTTGTCATGGCATAAACTCGGCCCGTCGCCTGAGGCTTGTTACCTATGTCTTTCCGCTAATGCTGGTGAGGAGCCTGAACCGGAGGGGGACAATCCTTCCCAAAGTGGCCCTCTTTGCTACAGTTGTTGCATCTGCAATAACCCTCCATGCGTGGGTAGACACTCCTTAGGTGAGGACCTCCACATATGTAACACTGCACCCGACCCTACTGAGGAGGGAAACTCTTAGACCCCTGAGGCTGATGGTGAGGTCTATCATATGGTCTCCTCCTCTTCTCATGTCTGGGCTTGGACCCAGATGGTCCGCCTACCCTCTGCGACTACTGAGGCCTTTGACCCTCTACTTCGTTCTTCATCTTCTCCATTAGTTTGGCCTTCTCCACTAGAGCAGTGAAATCCTTGATGGATAAGGGTGCCACCATCAAGCGAATGTCACCGCGTAGTTCATTTTCAAACTTGCGACATCTTCACTCCTTATCTATTGGCAAGGTGTAGAAACGGCTGAGATGTTTGAACTTCTCAGCTTAGTCAGCTACTGACTTCCCTCCCTGGGTGAGCTGGAGGAATTCCACCTCCTTGGCATATTAGACGATATCAAGGAAATACTCTGAGAGAAACTTCCCCCGGAAAGCCTCTCATGTGACTAGCTCTCCCATCTCCTCCATGATGGATTTGGCATTGATCCATCAATATTCGGCCTCCCCGGTGAGCATATACACCGTAAATGCAAGTCTGTTATCTGTCGGACACATCTTTGCGTCAAAGATTCTCTCCCTGTCCTTTATCCATTGGTTTGCGACATCAGGACTGGTTGGAATGGTAGCCGCAAATGCCTTCATTTAAATCTTTAATGATATACTGCGCCTGTTCTGTAGTGACACATTTGAGAAGCGGTTGGCCGTACCCGCGTTTGTAGAGGTCATCGCCTATCATGGTATATCTGGCGGCCTTAGCCAGCCAAGGTTTGTCAGCATCTCGTGGGGGGTTGCCGGTTTGGAGATATTGGATATAGGGGGTGGTCCAGTTGTGCGTTTAGGGACGGGTGGTATTGTCGGCTGGGGCGTGGGTTAGGTTGTGGCAAGTATTTGTGATGGAAGGTGTAGATAAAGTTTGCTGCAATAGGGATCGGTGGCGGCTTTTTAGCTTGGTGCTGGCTAATTTAGAAAGGATGTCGGCTCTGATGTTGTCGGTCCTGGGATGTGTTCGATGCGGACTTGTTCAAAGGCGGATTTAATGACTGCGCGGACCAGGTGGTAATATTGTAAAAGGATGGGGTCTTTAATCTGGAATTCGTCATTCAGGTGGCCCATAGTAAGCTTGCAGTCGGTTTTGCACGTTAACGTTTTGACGCCAACTTCGCGGGCAAGAGAGAGGCCGATGAGGATGTCTTCGTACTCGGCTTGATTGTTGGATGTTTTAAAGGAAAAGTGGAGGGATTTCTCAATGAGAATATCGTTGTGCCCTTCTAACACGATACCAGCACCGACACCTTTCAGATTTGAAGAACCATCTACATGAAGTGTCCACTGATCCTCCGTGGGTGTCTGTTGGAGGTCATTGACGAAGTCTAGGAGGCATTGGGCTTTAATTCAACGGCCTAGGATGACATCCGTCCTGCCAGGTCCAGTTTTTGCAATATCTTTTGGATTGGGTAGTCGGTTTTGACGGTGATGCTGTGGTTTTGGAAGTATGGGCATAGGCGGTGAGCTGCGTGGACCAAGGACAGTGCCAACTTTTCCACCATTTGATATTTGGTTTCAGGATCCTGTAGCATTCTGCTAATGAAGTAGACAAGATGTTGTGTGCCCTCTATGTCTTCGAGAAGCGCAGCGTTGACGGTCTGGTCAATGGGTGTGATGTAAACTAGCAGGGGTTGGCGAGTGTCCGGCTTGTGGAGTATAAGTGGTGAACCGGGCATATTTTTTGAGGAGTTGAACTATGGGTTGGGTTTGTTCAGCTAGTTTGGGCAGGAAGCGGGAAATGGCTGTAAGGCGGCCTATGAGGCGTTGGACCTCTTTGATGGTTGTGGGACTACGCATTTCGATGATCGCCTTGCACTTTTCAAGATTGGCCTCTATACCGCGCTGGGTTAACATGAATCTAAGAAATTTACCGCAGTCGACGCCGAATACACACTTGTCGGGGTTGAGGCGATGGTTGTATTGGTGTAATGCGGAGAAGACCGCTGAGAGGTCTTGGGCGTGTTGGTGGTGGCTTGGAGACTTGACAACCATGTCGTCAACGTATACTTTGACACATTGTCCCATCAGATGGGTGAAAACTTTGTCCATCAACCGTTGGTAGGTTTCTCCAGCGTTTTTAAGGCCAAAGGGCATAACTCTGTAAAAGTAGTTGGCGTCATCCGTGATGAAGGCGGTCTTGTTCATGTCAGATGCGGCCATAGGGATTTGGTTGTATCCAGAATATTCATCCAAGAAACTAAGTACTTTATTCCCTGTCGCGCCATCAACAAGTCGATCGATATTGGGTAAGGGGTAGGCGTCTCGGGGACAGGCCTTGTTTAGGTCCGTGTAGTCTACACACATCCGCCATTTGCCGTTGACTTTCTTCACCAAGACTACATTAGAAGCCAAGTGGTGTATTGAGCTTCTTCGATGAATCCGGCGCTCAGTAACTTATCGGCCTCAGCCTTAACTGCTAGGCATCGTTCCTCGCCGAGTTTGCGTTTTTTCTTGGAGATGTAGCGGGCTTCTTTATAGATGGATAGCTTGTGGGATGCTATTAGAGGGTCTACCCCAGGTAAGTCAGCGGCTGACCAAGCGAAAAGGTCTGTGTTGTTGACTAGGATAGGTGTGATGATGGCACGCTCGTCAGAGTTCAACCTAGTGCCTAAGTTGATGGAGTGGCCATTCGAAAGCTCTAGAGGGGAGGTTTCTTCGACAGGTTCGAGACGAACATCTCGGCCCACTCTGGGGTCTAGATTTTTGCCCGATAGAGCGATGTCGGAGCCAGGTGGTCGCTCAATGTGGTTGGTTTGCTGATTTGGGAGTTGTGGGCATTGGCTGGCCATGTAGCATTCGCGTGCCAAGCATTGGTCACAATGGACGGTGAGGATGTCGCCAGAAGGGGAAGGGAACTTCATGGATCATGAGGGGTGGAGACGACAGCGCCGAGAGTGTTGAGCGAAGGGCGGCCAAGGAGGACATTGTAGGATGCGGGCGCGTCAACGATAAGGAAGCGGATGGGAATGGTTTTAGTTTGGGTTCCGTCACGAAACACGGTGTGAAGGTCAATGTAGCCGTGAGTGGAAACTTGTTCCCCAAAGAAGCCATAGATGGGTTCGTCATATGGAACCATGGTAGTTTCTGGGAGTTGGAGTTTTTGATATGTGGCCCAGTAGAGGATGTCCACAGAGCTGCCCTGGTCAACAAGGACTTTCTTAACAGCGTAGTTTTCGATTTCAACAGTGATGACCATGAGGTCGTCTTGTTGGTGGTCGAGGCCGTGGAAGTCGTCGTCTGTGAAGATGATGGGAGGCATGCGGCGTCTGTGATGGGAATGGATAATGTGGTTAATGGATTGGATATGGCAGAGGTATCTCTTTCTGGGAGAAGAAGTGGATCCTCCACTAGCGAAGCCACCAGAGATAGTGTTGATAGTTCCACGTATGGGGGATCGGCGGGGGTGATGTCGGTGCGAGCCGATTGGCGGTCCTAGTTAGCGGGTTGGGCGGGCGTCTATTGTGGCGCGAGTCATGTGGGGGGCGCATGTGGTCAGATCGAGAGGGGTGACGGGCTCGAGAAGGGGGATCATCTCTGTGGATGAAGCGGCGAAAGTGACCAACACGGACCAATTCTTCTATTTTATCCTGGAGTGCTTTGTAGTCTTCATGAGTGTGGCCATGGTTGTGGTGGTAGCGGCAATATTTAGTCATATCAGCATTAGGGGGAGTGGTTGTCTTGCATGGTGGTGGAATGAGGTCAGCTTGCAAGGCCTCATCAAGGAGACGAGATCGAGCTACAGTAAGGGGGCATATCTGGTAAAGTGGGATGGCGGGGCTCACGTGGGCGGGTGTCAGGGCGGGGGGTTGTGGGGGGGGGTTGGCGGTGGTGGTGGCTGCATAGTCATTGCAGAATTTGGTGTGGAAGGTCTGCATTTCCTCCAAGCGAACATAATCGGTCGCACGCAACTTGAGCTCGTGCATAGAGGCAGGTGGGTGGAGGTAGACATTGTTAGCGAAGGGGTCGGGTTGTAGGATGAGTGCCATATATTGCAGGATCATTTCTTGGTTGAGGTGTGGGGTGCGAAGGGCTGCCTTGCTGAAACGATCGATGAATGCTCTGAGTGGTTCACATTGTTCTTGCCTAATGCCCAGAAGGGAGATTGTAGTGGTCTGATGTGGTCGGCTGCCAGTGAAATGAGTTGAGAACATATGGGAGAGAGCGTCGAAGTTGTCGATGGAGTAGGGTGGAAGGGTTATGAACCATTCTAGAGTAGGGCCTTTGAGGGTGATGGGGAAGGCCTTACAAAAGACTGCGTCTTGGGACGTGTACAAGGCGACATGGGTGATGTAAACTTTAAGATGTTCGTCAGGGTCGATTTCACCGGTGTAGCGGTCCAGTGTGAAGGGTTCCCACTGGTAGGAATGGGGTGTTGGCGATGAAGTTGGTGAAGGGGTGGCGACGTCTGGGTTGGTGGGGTGGTAGCGGGTGGGGAGGGATGGGATGGTGGACCAGAGTGGGAAAGGTGGAGGTCAAGTTGTGAGGGGGGATGTGGGTTGCATGGAGGTATTGTGGATTGTAAGGTGGAACATGGGTAGTGTGTATGGTGGCGGGTATATTGTAAGGGACCTGGTGGTGGGGAGGGTAGCAGCAAGGGTAGGTGCTACGGTGTGCCCTGGTTGGGTGGAGGGGAAGTGAGTGGGATGGGTGAAGAGAATGGGCGTTTGTTGGGTGGTGTTGAAGGTGTGAGGGGTGGGGTTGTATTTGTAACATCCCTGGCTACCCCTCCTCGGGCCCCAGAGGCTGTCAGGTTACTACAACCCAATGCACCCCAACCTATCACCCTTCTTCGTCCATTCATACTGGGTGGGTTGTTGCCAGTGGGAATCGAACCCCCAACCTGACCTTTAACACCTCTGGCTCAGCATCTACTGGTGAGCCAGAGGTGTTAAAGGTTAGGTTGGGGGTTCGATTCCCACTGGCAACAACCCACCCAGTATGAATGGACGGAGAAGGGTGATGGGTTGGGGTGCATTGGGCTGTAGTAACCTGACAGCCTCTGGGGCCCGAGGAAGAGTAGCCAAGGATGTTACAGTATTCAATTTCTTCTTCTGTGGGTTGGAAGGTCGGGGACCTTGCAACCTCAAACGCCTCCTTGGCTTTTCCTTTCTAGGTGGGATCGGCTTCGATCTTTCGCCTGAGGTGGGAATTCTCTTGCCGTAGCGCCTCCATCTCATCAGCGCTGCGTTTCTTCAAATCTGCCAACTCCTGTTGCATTTTGGCCTGGCCGTCTAGGATGGCGGCCAGGTCAGGGGTGATGCTAGTGGGTCCTGAGGGACCAACATCTGCCTGCTTGTTAACTCCAGCTCTACTGCTGGTTGAAACCATCTTCGGACAAAAACGGGTACTTAGGTGTTGTATCGTGCCCCACGGTGGGCGCCAATAATTCCTGCAGAGAACAAATAAGATAAATTAGGCACAAGTGTCACCTTACCTATGTAGTCCGTTGTCTCCTCAGGTGGCATATTCCCGGTTGGCATATGTTCACTTGGACCCGGGAGGGGTTACCTGCAGAAGGGACTCCGAAGCTTAAGTCAGCCAAAACTCTCAAAAGTCAAATCAGGTGATTAATGGAGTAATGAATGCGTACCTTTAATTACTGGGATCCACGCGTACTTATAGAGTATTAATTATGTTTGGCCACGTCATGGGTTGGGCCCTAGTTTGGGTTGTAGGTGGGCTTGGACCCTAGCCCAAGCCCTTAGTTCGATTATTGTGGGCTCATTGGATATCAGGGAGCTTTGATTTCGCTAAGTCTTTTGGAATGGTCTGATCTGGTTACTTATCTAGTTGGCTTATGTCGTCTTTGTCCGTGTACTATCCTAGGTTGGCTTATGTCATCTTTGTCCGTGCACTGTCCTAGGTTGGCTTACGTTGTCTTTGTCTATGCACTGTCCTAGGTTGGTCGTTCCATTAGCAACCTTTATTTTGAGTTTAGGCTGGTTTAGGTCTATGCCGGCCCGAGACGTGTACTTTAGTTGTTTCCGGCATATACGTGGGGGTTGTTTGTTGTTATTTATATGGTTAAGTTGGTCAGGTACGGTACATAAAAATATTAGTAATAATAATATTGCATATATTTAATATTATATTAAAATCATAAATAAATGAAAAAATAAAAATAAATTGATTTTGGTAGGATTTGAACACGGGTCCTTTTGTACCTCAGTTTCAAAATGACGAAAAAACTAATTTATATGACAGATGTCAATAAAAGAAAATGAGTAATGTAGTAATTTTAATAGTATCTTGTTTTCTTAATATGTAATAGATGATACCATTATAATAATATATCTCGATAATGATAATAATGATAATAATAATAATAATAATAATAATAATAATACAACAACAACTAAATATGTAAAAAGGTACACATTTTTTGTGTCTTTTTTGTTTTTACAATTTTATCCTCTTAATTATTATTTTTTAAATTTAAATAATTATCCATAATAAAAAATTATTTGTCAGTTTTATCATTTTACCAATTCTAGTAACTACTTTTTTAATTCAAATAATTACACGTATATAGAAATAAAATGAACAACAAAACAAATAAAATGTATAAGTAAATAAAAGTAAAATGTGTCTCTAACTATAATAATAATACGACTATAATAATATCGTGTAATAATAATTATTATTATTATAATAATAATTATAATAATAATAATAATAATAATAATAATAATAATAATAATAATAATAACAATGATAATACAATTACATACATAAAGAGATAAACATCTTTGATGTCATTTTTTGTTTTTTCAATTTTATCTTCTTAATTATTATATTTTAAATCTAAATAATTATTTATAGTGCAAAAACTAATTTTCTGTTTTATTATTTTTCTAATTTTAGTACCTATTTATTTGAATTGAAATAATTGAACAACAAAACAAATAAAAATGTCAAATAATTGAAACATGATTCCTAACCTAGTAAGTAAAAGTAAAATGTGTATCTGACAATAATAATAATAATAACAATTATAATAATTATAATTCTTATTAAAAATAATAATAGTAGTAATATAATAATAAAGATAATTATAATTAATAATAATGATAATAATACTTATAGTTGACTGTAATAATAATCATTAATTATAGTTGATAATAATAAGATAATAGTTATAGTTAACAATAATAATTATAATTATAGTTAAAGTTAATAATAATAATAATAATAATAATAATAATAATAATAATAATAATAATAATAATAATAATAGTAATAGTATAATTGATGATGATAATAATAATAATATAAAGATAAAATAACTATATTATATAATAATAATGATAATAATAATTATTATTATTTATTATAATAATAATAATAATAATAATAATAATAATATTTCTGATACTTCTTTTCTCATATCAATAATATATAATAAAAAAACTAATATATAACATATTAATATTACTAATAACTATAATAACTTTACTACTAATGTTAATAATATTAATATTAATAATATATAATAGTAACATATAATAATAATAATAATAATAATAATAATTATTGTTCATGCGAAGAATAAATAAGAGATGTCAGATACAACCGTTACCTTACCTCAATCAACAATCTTCTCAATAGGCTTCCTTCCGGTTAGCATATGCTATCTGTTGGTGTCTCGGCTTAGACCGATTTAGACCCAAGAGGGGTTACCTGTGGAGAAGACTCTGACGCTCAAGTCAGCAAAGAACTCTCAGAAAGTCAAATCTCCTGATTAAGGGATTAATGAATGCGTACCTTTAATTGCTCGGGTCCATGCATATTTATAGATTATTAATTATGTCTGGCCACATCATGAGTTAGGCCCCTATTTGGGCCGTAGGTGGGCCTGGGCCTAGTCCAGACCCCTTAGCTCGATTATTGTGGGCCCTAAGGGCTTTGCTAGTAATGCTCTGAGTCTATCAAATTCTCGCTTAATTTTCTTAAGTTAGCGGCTTAGGCCGGTTACTCTTATTCGCTCAGCATATATGGTGACTATTTGCGTCCTTGGGGGTTATGTAGACGGGTTTTACGTCTATATCAATAATTGGATGAACCGAATTATAAACCCTAACTAAGCCATTAGTGGGCATCTTATCGCTAAATTGCATCACAGCATCCACCACCTCCCTGTTCGCCACCGACAACTCCTCCCTCGTCATACCCTTATATCTCTAAGGATTGTCGGTCCAGTAAAGGGGAAACTTAGTGCTCCCGTCATCAGTATAAAAGTATGAACACCCTGCCTGCCTCACCACTACCTTGAAGAACCCATCCTTAAAGTGTTTAAAGGACTGGGTAAACATGTCCAATCCATTTATCCCTGGTCGACTTATGAGCGATAACAAGGTTGTTGGACTCATCGGCCGAGTATCGAAGAAATAAAGGAACGAATGTGGAGAGGGCTGTAAATACAATGCTTTACACAACACCCGGAATGCCTACAACTATGCCCAACTATTCGGATGAAGCTGATATGGGTGACATTCAACAATCGCAGCACTCCTATGGTGAAGTCGTCAAACGACAGCCTAATGTGTAGCTGCAAAAAGTGACACATGTACACATAGAAAGACTCCTCAGTAGCTCCTTCTCGACCGTGACACACACAATCGACGACACTGACCCTTTCTAGTGCCACAATATCCTTTTGATCACCCCTCTCAAATATCGGAATGCAATTTAGCCATGACTTCAGCAATCGTGACCACTAGAACAAGGAGTATTGTGTTCGCACATCCTTCGCCAGAAACAACGATTAGATGAAGCGTCACAACGAAATGCGAAACGTCACAACACTCCAAACGGCGGTACCCCATGATTAGAGCTCTGACATCTGCCACCCTTTCACCTACTACCACCTATTAAGACTTTAGCCTTAACACTGTTCATCACACTTAAAGGTTGGGGGACTAGTGTATTGCACCTTGGCAGATTAATGATACTACTCACACTTCTCATCCTTTGTCGCTATACCTCCACCGACAAAAGCTGAAGGACTGGTGTACTGCACCTAGGCGCACTAATGATATTACTCATACTTCTCATCCTTTGTCGTTATACCTCCACCGACAAAGGCTGAGGAACAATGTACTGCACCTAGGCGGACTGATAAAACTGCATGGCTAAAGCTGCCTACGTATAGCCCCGCAAGCAATTATCAAATGAATAACCGGACAAGCATAAGCGGCCTAGGCCGCCTACTTAAGAGGACAAGACGACATCTATTGACCATTCTAGACTTAGAATATTACAAACAAGGCCCCTAGTACCAACAATCATTAACTAAGGGCCTAAGCCAGGCCTAGGCCCATCTACGACCCAAGCAATGGCCCAGCCCACGAGAAGGCCAAACATAATTAATAACTCTATAAATACACGTGGACCTCAGTAATTAAAGATACGCATTCATTAATCTCTTAATCAAGAGATTTGACTTTCTGAGAATCTTTTGGCTGACTTGATTGTCGAAACCCTCTTCATAGATAACCCCTCATGGGTCCAAACCGTGCATACTAATAGATGACATACGCAAGCTGAGGAAGAGCCAACTCGAGAGATTGTAGATGAAGGTAAGGTGATATTTGTGTCTAACTTCTCTTATTTGTTTCTGCAGGAACAAGAAGTATTATGGATTCTGTCATCCGAACTATAATTTACATTTTTGATTTTGTAATTCGAAATATAATTTCTATTGACTCTACAATTTGAAATATAATTTATATTCTAAATTGTTTATCGAATTTATAGTATAATCTAGAATATAAATTAGCATCACAAATTAGACCATTAAGAATGTAATTTATATTATAAGATTATCTTCTAAATTTGTATTATAAATTATAAAATTCAAAATGTAAATTTGTATTACAGACTATACAATCTAAAATGAAATTTACATTGTGGATTGTTTTCAAAAAGGACCTTGTAAATTATATAATCCTAAATGTAAATTTGTATTATAAATTATATAATTTGAATGTAAATCTACATTTTGAAATTGTATAATCCGAAATGTATAAAATTAATATTTTTTTAATTTTTAATTGTATAATCTGAAATATCTCACTAATCTGAAACTATAATTTCAACAGGGGTATAATTGAAGTTTTAAAAAAATATAGGTATATTTATACACATTTGGTACCAAATTGAACATTCTTAAAGTTCGGGTACCACATTGAACTTTCTGAAAAAGTTTGGATACCAAATATATATTTATATCAAAAATATAAGATGGAAGAAGAAAACAAGGGATGCAAGAAGAAACTACCTGGTCCGCAAAAAAGTAAACAGTCATAAAATGTCCCAATAGTTACGTACACAAAGCAAACATTCTGGGCAGTTTTTTTCCTGCACCTGCATATGTTTAAATAAATTTCCCATTTTGCCCTTTCTGAATTGCCCCTATAAAACTTGTTCTCAAAATTGATAACAAGAAACTGTTGGATAATTGGCATGAAAATTGCATTATTCCTGTAGTTAATTATGATGAAGATAGAAAAAGATTTTGGCATTGATATGTATAACAATTCATTAACAATATGGACAGAAATATTAACTTTGTTCGAATTTACGGAGAAGTACGTGAAATTTTGAATGCAAAACCTATTTTCCTAATGTGTAGCTGAGAAAAACACATTAATATGTCTCTCCCAACGGATAGTCCGCCTCAGTAAAGTTGGTCTCTTGGGCCACATTAGATGTTTTGATAGTTTGGTTTAACGTAAATTTTAAAATAGACTAATTCTTTTCGCTCTAATTTAGTGTTGGGCTTACAAGTTAAAAATTATTGAAAATTTAAAAAAATTATAATTTGTTCATAAAAAGTTCATGATATATAATTGTCTGAAAGTATGAAATTTGATATTTAAGATGATGTATTGTACTACAACGTCATACATCTTAGTCTAAATACTACTAAATAACTATATTAATGTTTCTCAAACAAAATGTGTAATTAGAACAAGTAAATATTCATAAAAGTAAACAAAAGTTCATACTACTATAAAGGTAAGAGTCCTAATTCAAGCATCATAATATATACACATTACAGCATTCTTGAAGAGAGAAAACCATATCTACTTTGTTCGTTTTCTTATAAAAATTAACGTCTTCATAAAAATTTCTCTAAAAATCTTCCAAAGCCGAGAGATTATAAGAAATCTAATACGAAGTGGGTGTGTATTTGTTTAGTTAAAAAGGAATGTGTGAAACACTGTCTATATTTAAGTGATAATGAATGTGTATTGATTGATTTAACAATAGTGGAGAGGTTTTCTGTTAGGTGGAAAGAGTGCGTTTAGTTCTTCCGTACGATGATTTGTTTAATTTGGTGGGGAAAAGGATGAGTGTGTCAAGACGCATATTCTGTCTGGTTTGGTTTTATATATTATGGAGACGGATGCGTGTGAGAATCCAGGTTAGATATGTAACCCTCTAAGCCGATATTAGCTTGTGGACTCATCCTTTTACTTTTATTAATTTCCCACTAACAGAACATGAAAGGGAAAGGGGAATCAATGGTACCCACTTTAAATAATAATAATAATAATAATAATAATAATAATAATAATAATAATAATAATAATTATAATTGTACTATATTAGGCATATAGGACGAGCAAGACTGAGTACCCGACTCTAACAGTCAATTTATAGTCTTGTTTTGTATACATCATTGATCAACTACATGGAAAGTCAATCTATACATGGTGGCTAAAGATGAAAGCCAATAAACAATAATAACAATAACAATAATAATAATATCAATAATAATAACAACAATAATAACAACAATAATAATCACAAGAAAAATCAAAAGAACAAACAATTTTATTATAATATCAGAATCCAATTAAGAAACTACAATAAAACTAACCCTTGAAGCTTAACCCTCCATGGAATCAAAATAAAATAAAAATAGAAGAAAAGAGAGAACGGAGAGACACGACGAAATTAGTCTCCCTTAAGGATTTCTAAACTCCAAAATTTTGAGCTTCCTTTTTCTACTTCCCTTTGATTTCTATATATAGGACTTGCATTGAGCTTTTGTGTTGCTAAAATCTCTCAAATATCTTTTAAAATAAACATAAAGATAAATATTATTTATCTATATAGTGATTATGAATATTGTAAGGCCCACGAAAATGTCATATTTCTTTTTGCCCTAAATTAAAAGGGCTGCCCCATGTGAACTGGGCCTAAGGGCTGGCCCAAAGGGAAAACAGACCCTAAGTCTGCCCTAACCCTAACCCTCTTACTCACTTTCAGAATTTGACCTTATTGTTCTAAGAGCTGCAGCCGTCACTTTGCTAGGGTTTGCTTTCCCGTCTCGGACAAGTTTGCTCAAAGCTCGTTTTATTCAACGTAAGTTGCCCCAACTCATATTCTTCCTTTCTTAGTGTAATCCCGAGTTGTCTCAATTGGAGTTTTCGTAGTGAAACCAATCTCAAGGTCTGTTCCATTGTTTTCTGGTCCTAAGTCTCTTCCTAGTGCTGCTGCGTTCCGTGGTTGGTGTCGGAGTACTGTACTAGCTTATTCCAGGTAAGGGAAGCTAGAACCCTCTTGTTTAATTGGTGTGAACTCTGTTATTCTATGTTGTTTCGTGATTGATTGAGGTTGTATACTACTATGAATGCATGAGATGGTTGGTATCTTTGTTTGGGCATGAAAATATGTTTGTGGCAGGGAGAAACAGTGGTGAGGTCCGACACTCTCGCCCAAGCGAGCCTGTCTCGCCTAGGCAAGACTTGCAGGAACAGGTCAGGGCTGCACTCGAGCTCTCGCTCAGGCGAAAGCTCTTGTTTTGAGCAAGGCACCATCTCGCTCAAGCGAGAGACGCTCACCTAAGCGAGCACGCTTGAGAGCCTTGGCATGTTGCTCCTATTTTAGCTCAGGCGAGGAACCTCACATTTGGGCGAGGGGTTGTCCCGCTCAAGCGAGAAGGGCTCGCCTAAGCGAGCCATGCGAGAGCCTCCAGCGTCCCTGTCGCGATCTCGCCTAAGTGAGAGTCCACCGCCTAAGCGAGGGTACTCCTCTCGCTTGAGCGAGGGCTCCTAGCTTGAGTGAGATTCGCTGCGGGTTATGCTGTTTTTCTTGTTTGGCTAAATGAAATGTTTGGTTTATGTTGTACTCTATATAATGTATGAGGCTTGCGAAATGAGATGCATGAGATAAGCTGTGGCTACAAATTTGATTGTTGTGATTGTGTGATATTGGCATGAGGAATAAATGGGATGGTTGGTATTAAAGTGGCATGGTATTGGCATGAGATGGAATTCACTACTATGGTTTGAGAATGATGGATGGGTATGGATTTATCGGGAAAATGGAAAAGGTGAAATTATAAAGAGCTGGTATAATATATAAATGTATATGCATGTTAATTCCTTGTTGATTTGTTGAGTATGATTGGTCCGTGTCAGTGCGTAATTCCTTGGGATCTCTAGGTGAGATCCTCAGGGTCGTGCTTGAGTGGTCGAGACGTAATTCCATGGCCCCTGCTAGTGGGTGTCCATAGTGGTGCCCCATCTATATAACTTGGTAAGGATTCAAGGTAAGGATTGCATCCTGACACTCTAAGGGGCCAGTTAGTCTCACTTAGAGCAGACTGAGTCCTGTGGTGAGAGTAGTAGGAGGCCTGAAACTCATTAAGGGTTAACCTTGTGTGTGAGGGAATTGATTCATTGTAACACTTGTAACACATAGCTCAGGGGTGAGCAGAGGTATCCACCACAAGTGCAAGCATTCGCTGAATCCGACCAAGTTATATGTATCCGGATGAGTCGAGTCGAGTCTTAGTGTACTGTTTGAGAAGTCATAACATGCTTGGTTGATATCTGTATATTGGACTGTGAAAATATATTTGATTGTATTGATGAAATCTTTTTGGCCCTAGCTTACCCTTTCTTGTTTGAATGTCTTGTATGTTATCCTTCTACTTTTGCGATGATCATCAATTTATTGATGGGAGCAGATGCGAGAGGTACTCGTGGCCAACAGGGGAGAGAGGATTCCGCTGCATAGTTCACTTGGGCTGGACTTGATGTATTATTGTTGGGCTTTTCTTTAGGGCTACGACCCATGTATCAGTTTGACTTTTGATTTCTTCATGTTCCTCTTAAACTTTATAATTGGTTTTCCTATGGCATCGTGGTGTGCCTTGTGTTGTAAGGAGTTGGGTTTAAAACTCCAGGACTGCGCTATTATGTTACCTTGTGCGACGTTTCCGTTAATTATGTTTGTTAATTTAATGGAACGTTACAAATATTTAAAAATATTTGGAGAGATATAGACTATTTGACAAATATAGTTGGTTGAAAATTTATGATATAATTAAATAAATTAATTATTTAAGAATATCTGATAAATTATCACCAAATAATATTTGCATTAATTTTCCCAAATCAACCCTTTGTAATCTCACCGATTATCTTTTAAATAATCCAATATCTTCAGGAATATTTATTTGTTGTGGTGATCTAAAAAGATTTAAGAAGATCTTGCCATATTTAAAAGATTTTGTAGTTATTATCTTTTGATATTTTATGATATAATTAAATAAGATAATTATTTAAAAATATCAAATAAAGTATCTAAAGATATATTTTCCAAATTTATCTTTTATCATAAAGATAGAGAAAATCGCAAGGTCCAATTTTTGTTGTTCGTTTTCTTTTCTTGGCTTAGTTAAACTTCACTTTTTGAAGCTTTTCACGCCTTCTTCATGCAATGATTGACTTGAATTATTTTGATTTTGTGAATTTTCTATTCTTGGATTTATCTTTAAGGTGCCATGAAGCTTTAATCAATATATTTCCACACTTCCATGAGCTTAACTTAGTTGCAGTTGCATTGACACACCTCAAAATATCCAAGGAACATTTATTTAACTAAAAAGCTATTTTAACATGTTTTTGTATCTCATTGTCAATAAACCTAATTATAAGAAATCCTAATTAAATCAATCTTTTAAGAACAAAAATTCAATTAAATCCTCAAAATTAAACACTAAATGATTACAGAAATATGAACTCATCAGAACGATAAATTAAACACTAAATTCCATGGTTTTTACTACCTATAAGAACGATATCATCAACATATACTATCAAGTAGACCCATCCAACACTCGAGTGACGATAAAATACTGAATGATTTGCCTCACACCGAGTCATACCAAATTGTTGAACAACGTTGCTAAATTTTCCAAACCAGGCCCTAGGAGACTATTTCAGGCCATATAAGGATTTTCAAAGATTACATACCAATCTAGAGGAATCCCCCTAAGCAACAAATCTTGAAGGTTGCTCCATATAAATCTCTTGCAAATCTCCAATCAGAATGCATTTTTTACATCTAGTTGATAAAGAAACCATTGTTGAAGAGCAACCATGGCTATAAATAAAAAACAGAAGCCATCTTTGCCACAGGAGAAAAAGTATCACCATAATCCAACACAAAACATTTGTGTGTAACCTTTGGCCACAAGATAGGCTTTGAGGCGATCAATAGTATCATCAAAACCCACTTTGATAACAAAAATTCACTTGCAGCCTAAAATAGAGTTCCTGAACGATAATGGAACAAGCTCCCATGTTTCACTATTATAAAGAGCATTTATTTCATCTAGAATGTCATGATGCCAACACGAATGGGCTAAGGCATGACTAACAGATTTTGGAATGGTCACAAGAGAAATAGACAAAAGGCAAGTATAAAAAGGTGAAGATAACCTATGATAAGTCAAAGTAATATAATGTGGAGAGGGATTATGGGTAGAACGATTAGCTTTTCAAAGGGAAATTGTAAGATCAGACTTACATTCGAAGCTAGAGGAGGCAAAGTAATTAACACTTGAATTGAGTTATTTAGTGGTTTTTGAACATAAAATGGTGGTGAAGAATAATCTTATGTTGGTGATGGTGAAGAAAAGTCTAATGATTGTTGTGGTGGTAGACAATGCACAACTAAAGAACCACAAATATTAGGAATATTGACTATACTACAAATATTGATTGTATTAGATAGAGACATATCAGAAGAAGAATGACCTTTTAAGTAAAAAGAAGACTTATTGAATGTGACATTTGTACAAATAAAATAGCGGTTAAGAGAAGGAGAAAACACTTTTATCTTTTTTATGATCTAGTAAATCCTAAAAGAATACATTTGTGTGATCGAGAAGATAACTTATAAGACAAGACTAAAATTGTGAACAAAACATGTAGACCAAAAAACTTTTAAGGATAAGGGATGAAAAGGTTCATGGGATAATAAAATAAAATGAGGTATTTTATTATCTAAAACTAAAAAGGGCATGTGATTAATCAGATAACATGAAGTAAGAATAACATCACCCCAAAAATATAGAGGAACCTTAACATGAATTAAAAGAGTGAGTTGTTTGAATGAGATGTCTATTTTTGAGCTCAGCCAACCTATTTGTTGAGGTGTATAAGCACATGAAGTTTGATGGAGAATGCCATGAGAAGCCATAAAATGATTAAAAGAATGGGAAATATATTCACGATCATTATCACTTCGCAAAGTTCGAATAGAAATCCCAAACTGAGTTTTAATTTCGTTATAAAATGTTTAAAATATAGAAAACAACTAAGAGCAATTTTTCATTAAGAACAACCAAGTGCATTTGGAAAAATCATCAATAAAGGTAACAAAATACTAAAAGCCTAGATTAGCTTTAACACGATTAGGTCCCCAAATTGCTAGAGTGAAGTAAGGCAAACGGGGACGAAACATGTTATGAGACACTATGAGGAAAGGAACTACGACTTTGTTTACTTAATTGACACGATTCACACCAAAATGGATAATTGGATAAGCTGGGAACAAGTTGTTACAATTTAGCAAGACTGTGATGGCCTAATTGAGCATGAAGAAGATATGGAGACTCCATACCTACCCCAACATGTGTAATTGAGCATAAAGACCATGACACTTACATTCGGTGTTAATCACCTATGTCAAACTCCGATCCTGTAAATAAACATGCCTTATCATTGAGTTTTTTTTCCTTCACTTAATGTATTCTTTTGGGTTAGTATAATTGTCAATTCTTTTTTTTAGATTAGATTTAGGTTAGAGAGCATTCACTATAAAAAATCGTGTATATAATGGCATTTTTAATATGAATCTCGTCCTAAGGGTCCACATCCTAGGCCATGGTTTAGGTAAACACGTATTTGTTTTTTTTTTAATTCTTAAATAATTGTATAGGAATAGTGATTAATGGTGTAAGTAGATTTTTTTTAGGGTTGTATTTAGGTCCAAATTTATTTCTTTGCCTTTCGTTTTGGGCCTATACCTGGTCCAACGTGTTTTATTTAGCAACCATGTGCACCATCTCCTTGGGCTGAGAAGCCCAATGTGATTATGCCAACGTTAGCAGCTTTCTTCAGCTTGTTCAAGCTTCATGAGCCACACAATCATGCATACACATTGGGCCTGCAACTAGTAACCCAATTTCTTTCAACTTAAAGGGTCCAACTAGCTTCTCAAAAGGGAAAAGCATCTTCCTTCTCAGTAGCGAGGGTTTACCCCTCACGCTTACGTCTTCCTAGTCTGCGAGGGTTTATTATCACCACGTTGTCCTCTCCGTAAGAGTTTCATCTTCATACCCTTAGCTACCATGCTCTCTTTATCTTTGAGCTCTTTGTCGTTTAGACCTTATTAGACAACCTCCTTTCTCCCTCCCACCAATGTATTTCTTTCCATTTCCTTCCGTTAGGGTTTAGCTTTCACGATTGCCTATCTTGTTATAAAGAGGCAAGCCATTGATTGTATTAGTAGCTTTGATGAATAGTGAGGGTTTATCCCCCATTTTTTAAGCTCACCTATCTAGTTGAGGTCTCTACCTCCTAGGGTTTCCGATTTAGTGAGAATCCGAGAGGTGCCCCACTAAAACGAGTTCGAGAGAGAGAACGTCTTCTTACCGAGAGGATATTGAGTCTTCCGTTGCTTAGATCCACAAGATCGAAGATTAATTGGTGTTCCACCGATTGGAACGATATTTCAGCGATTCCCCATGTAGTTTCGTCCATCGTTTATCATATAGTGGTTAATTCTGTTTTCTCTTTTTTTTTAGATTAGATTTAGGTTAAAGATCATTTTAGGTTAGTCTTATAAATCTAGCTTAAGTTGGTGTTTTTAGCATGTTTTTAGTGTTGGTGTAGAATTTGTTTTATAAGTAGTTTAGGATAATAGCTCTGTATTCTTTATATTATTTTCTTGGATAAGTTCAATTTTAGAGTCATAATTAGTTTAGATTTTGAGTAATAGTTTTATAGTCTTGTTAAGTCTTAATTAGTTTAATTAGTTTAATTAGTAGTGAGTCTTAGCATATATTGAATGGCATTAGGTAGTATTAGTTAAGAATAGGTTTAGTAGTAGAATTAAGGACAATTTCAGTTTTAGGCTCTGGTTTTTCGACTAATTAAAATAGTTAAACATTTCATTTTGGTGTTTAGTAAGAATTGGCTTAGTTAGTATAGCTAGTGTACCTAGTCAAATCTAGTTTTGATTATTTCAAGAGAATAAGATACTAACTTGTGTTTGGTGACTTGTGTGCAAGTTAACACATTCAATTCAATGTTGAAAGTTGATTAAAATTTGAGAAAGATAATTTTTGCAGCTTTAAAGAAAGGTGAAGCAAATTGGAAGAACACTTGAAATATGAAAGTTTAACTTTAGGGTTGACTTTCAATTTTAAGGTTCCAATTGTTGATTCAAGAGTTGGAAGCTTTTAAGGACACTAAAAGAGACTTGAACAAAGCTAATTTGTCATGAAGGAAGCACCAATTCCTACAAAATAATGAATTTGAACCAATAAAGCCGAATGCACAAGCTACAAGTTTGACCAAAAGTTGACTTTTTATGTGGAGCTTAAAATTCAAGTGCAAGTTGTGGAGACTATTCCAAGCACTCAAACACATCTTCTGAAGCCTTAATCAACCTTTGGAATGCATCTGAAGGATGCCAGCTGGCTAAGAGTAACTCAACTCAAGTTGATTACCAACCATAGTTAGATTTAAAGTAGTTTTTGTTCTTATCTTTTAGAAAATGGTAACTAGAGTAGTTAGTTTGCAGTTATGTATTTTAGTAGAATCTATATTGGACTGGAAAACACAGAGCATACATGAGTTCACCATACACATCATACAATTCTACATTCTCGTACCATTCTCTCTAGGTTTCATATCATTTTCACTTTGATTTGGAAGAACTCTTGGAGTAGACCTTATAATAGGTTATTCTCAAATGTTTGATTTAGATTGTGTTACATTTTTGCAATTGTTTCATGATTTGTAAGTTATTGCTACATTACACTATGAATTCAATTCACTTTCATCGTTTAGTCCCTTCATTGATTCTTTTTGTTTCGTCTTTTTCATGAGAAAAATAGTGAGTGTTTGAGTTATAGATCTTTTGATGGTTAATTTCACTTCTTGAATCACTCTTGAGTGTATAAATACATTCGAAATTGATAGGAGCACACAAATGTCACATTAAACCAAGTGAATGGACATTTATCCTTGGCTAAAGTGAATTAAATCACTAAGAATTCATAATTAAACATTTGTTGCATTGTTCATGAGTGTTCTTCATTTCAGCTCCTTGTTAACTCAATTTTGTCACGCTTAGAGTAAACAAAACCAAAATCCCCACAATGAAGAATAGGGAAACCATGGGTATCAAATCCATGGAAATGGTGTGTATCGAGCCTAGCTTGCGTAATTTAATCTTGCTAAAAAGAAAATAAAAATAAACAAAGGGGGAAAAGAAATTTTAAAACTAAGAAAAAGTGCAGAATGTAATCACTTAAAACTAGAATAAATACATGAGTGAATTAAATGAAGATATGCATGAATGCAATGCATGAAACCTAATGGAAGGATGAGTTGAATCTAAAATGGAATGAAGGAGATCCTAAATGATTTGTGAGTGCAGTGCAGATTTTCATATGTGATTGTAATGCAAAACAGGTGCAAGAAGTACATATTTGCAAGACGTGACTATGCTTTAATCAGAACCATAAATCATGCATAAATTGAATCATGATGTAAAGATTTAAACAAAAATAAAGATTCCCACTTGCCAGACCATGACAGATTTCACCAATTTATGAAGTGCAATGCTTATGCAAAACTGGTATGATGCAATATATATATATATATATGTACATATGTATACATATGTACATTTTTAGATATGTGTATATATGTTGATTCGTGATTTCTGATTCCAGTAGTTCCAATTAGTTTTATTTGCACATTAGGATCATTTTAAGTGTTTAGATTTTATGTGTAATAATTGTATTCCATAATTCATATTCAGAGTTCGCTTAGGTATTTTTATATATAGATTTTTATTTTTTATTTTATATATATATATATATATATATATATATATATATATTTTAAATAAATTTATTCACCCGGACGAAATTGGGTGTTGACACATATTCAGAGTTTGCTTAGGTATTTTCATAAATAGATTGCATTATGATTATTTTTGCATTGTTTTGAGTATTTTGATGCTTATATTAGATATTATATCATTAGTTTATAGGTTCTATTCATTAATAATTCATTTCCATGCATCATATGTTGTTGTAGGATAGAATTCATGCATAATTTTCATTGCATTGTTGCGATATATTAGTTAGTTTAAATAAGTAGATTTTCTCCAACTGCACTTATAAACACTCAAATTCAGTGTCTCTCCTATTATTGATCTTTGGTTTCACACTATACTACTCTAGTGAGGAAATCTATTTTTGCATAAACTTGAGGCAACTTAAAAGTTTATCAACGAGTTAGACGACTAGTGGATAATAAGTTAAAAGGAGACTCAAGGACATAAAAAGGAAAAAGGTTAACAGTCCCAATACAGTGAGCTAAAATTCTAAATCCACCAGTCATTGTAACAGAGGGTAAAGGATCCCAAGAGGATAAAGAGGAAAACAAAGATTTGTTACTAGTAATGTGATTTGTGGCTCTTGAGTCAAGAATCCAAGGACCAAGAGAAGAAGATGGATTTAGGCCAACAAAATATGTACATGTGCGTGCCACAAATGTAATGGTACTAGAAGGTTGTTGATCCTTATACCATTTAAGAAATTTACAAAAAATAAGAGAGTTATCGATAATATCGGATGAAAGAGGATTCCTAGTAGGTGATTGTGTGGGAAGATCAATCTGAACAACAATAGCAAAACTAGGACGATGACCATGTAACACATAACATCTATCAGTCTTGTGGCTTAGCCTGCCACAATGGCCACATTTGTGATGTCCTTTTCTTGGCTTGCGAGAGTGATTACAATCATCACGTTGAGTTGCCAACATAGAGGAATCATCAACAGAAATAGATGTATCATTGATGGGTTTAGTAGGTACATGCAAAAGAGTGGAACAAGTAGAAATCAAAGTTGGAACAACAAGAGAACCATAAATTTGATCACAGATGTGGGAATATTTATCGCTAAAGTCTGTGTAATGCCAATATCATGGAGAACTTTGATCGTTGCTCTATTTCTTAGGTATGAGTAGAGGCAGGAAGCAATAACTCATTAAATTCATGAAAAATAACATGAATTTGACCCATATAATTAGCCATAGAGTCTTGATGTTGAGGAGCAACAATATTGAAAAGATAATGACAAACACGATAAATACGTTGAGTATCATTAGTGTATAATAATTTGGCGTATTACCAGATTTCAAAACATGTTTTGTAGGAATAAAAAGGTTGTTTTAAAGAAGAGTTAATGCATAACTGAGCATCAATTTTCAGCCAACGAGTAACCGCAACGAAACCAATAGTAGACACGTTTTGACTAATATGATCAACATACCTTTGACTCTTAAGCCAAAGTTTAACGTATGATGCTCAAATCTCATAAATAGTGTCATCTAACTTAGGAATAGAGAAATACACATTGACATAATTAGTATATATGGACGAGTCAAACGTACTAGTGATAGAAGAGAGGTAAGAAGAGACTACAGGGGAAAAAGCCATGAAGAGCAGAAGAGAGAAAAACCCTAAACATCCAAAGAGGCCCAATCAACACAACAAGGCCAGATCTAGAGAGAGGAAGTTGCAAAAAGTCCAATGAAGGTGTTCGACATTGGAGACGACGATGCACGAACAACCACGCGTAGTTGGAAAGGACGACAACAACAAATTTTGATCGGTGGGTGTGAGTGTGTCTGGACTTCGATGGTGGCGATCTCGACAACATTGTTGTTGCCTGATTGAGATGGGAAAAACCGTGTGGTGGTCAGTCGAAACTAAAGCTCTGGCAACGATGATGGCATTGGACGACGACAAATGCGGTTGTAGTGGGCAGGGGTGACAAAATTTTTTCCAAAGAACCTTATGCTCTAGATACCATGTTCAATATAGTGAAAAGTATGTATGGGATTAATCTTGGTTGTGTAGAATATACACATAGGGTACTGTATTTATAATAGAAGATATGGGCTAAGCCCAAAATACTAAAGCAGGAATAATAAAGAAGTAACTAAATAAAAGATAAAGGTAAGATATTTATCCAAGATATCTAATAGTCTAATATATCTAACAACTACCAAGGAATTAATGTTTAAGTTCGTCTCTAACTTCAAATTAGTTAAAATTAAAAGACTAATTTAGAATCAATTATAGTAAGTAGCTCTAACATTGGTAGTTAATGTTAGAGAACAATTTAGAATTTAATTCACAAACTAATCATAGTATTTTATTCATAATAGATACTAATAACTTTTAGTTTATAAAATGGTATATAACTTGGTAAATATAGTGATTAATTATTGTTATCTTTAAAATAAGTTGTTATTGATTTTCTTGTAGTGAAGTGAGTTAACATATAATTATATATATATATATATATATATATATATATATATATATATATATATATATATATATATATATATATGTATATGTATATATATATATATATATAGAAATAAAACATAACAAAAATGAGTAAGAACGGTCGATTATGTTTTACTTATGTCTATGTTTTATAAAGGGAGTAGAACATGTGATAAATGACAAGAAACAATGATTTTGTACGTTACAATTAAGAAGAGAATGACTTGAACAAGTGAAAAAAAAAAGATAATATATATATAAATTTTAAACACATTATTTTTGGTGTTTATAAGTGAGTTCTAACTATAAATTTTTAACATTCATTTAAACTATATAACTTTTTAACTTATTATTCTTTTCTTGAGAAAGCAGGTATAATTAAACATAATTTAAGAAGATGGTTGATTTATCACTTTTTTTATATATTTTCATCAAATTGATTAAAAATATATTCAAATTATGTGACTTAATAATTAGTCTTTTTAATAATTACTCATCTTGTTATGGTCTTTACTCGGAATTGTTTAGAGACAAAAATGAAAGGAAAATTATACCATAACAACTAAATTTTGATAACTTTATCTTACAACCTGAGTTGTCATCTTTTAAAGGATTTTTTATTTTTTTATTTTTTCATTTTCCTATATTTCAAACTCATTAAAAGCATGTCAACTCAAGTTGCAAGAAAAAATTGTCAAAATTTTGTTATTGTAATATCATTATCCAAAACAAAAACGCATGATTTTTACGAGTTAGGAAACTTATGTAGAAAGGAAGGAGAGAATGACACTATACACCGAAAAGAAAAGGGAGAATGAAGTCGACAACAATTGTTAAGGAAAAACCAGCATTTTCCCTAAGTTTGGTGGGTGGAAAATAGTTGCACATAGGCTCTTAAATTGAAGAGGGCACACGTCATGATAAGGTGGGATTGATGTCACGATGAACAACACCAAAAGGGTCTGTTCTCGTGGGTTAAGGTATTCATAGTGGTGGTGCAGCTATCATCAAATGTTTGAATATAAGGTTCTTTGAAAACTAAAATCTAAAGATAAAACAAAAAGAAAATACATCTGTGGAGGGAATATTACAGAAACATCGAAAATAAAAAAGCCAGGAATGGGACCAGAGTAGACATATGCCTGTGACCTGTGACCACAATGTGCCCTAGAAAACAACCCAATCTCTCTCTAACCTTTGCTCATGCCTCACGACAAAAGGTACCATATATTAAAGAGAACTTAAAAGCCTTCCATCATGAAGTATGTTAAACGGACGTGCATGAAAAAAACTTATTTGCGGTTACGACGAAACCTTGTTATAGCATTTTTACATATTCTTCTTGATTTATTTTAATAAATTAGAAAGTTAGTTTAATAAATGAATTGCTATGTAGTAAAAGCTTAATAGAGGTATAAGTGTAGATGTTGGTGAATTGAGTTGTTTATAGAATGTAATATTTTGTGGTTATTGAGGAATTTTGTTAATAGGATTGTTTAATAGTTAAAGATATCATTTGATAGTAATAGACATTGTCTTACTTAAGGATGGGATTGGGGTTTGGGGGAAGAAAAATGGTCCGGTTGAAGCGGACAAACCTAAGGATAATGGGTGACTTGAGATCAAAGATATAAAATTATTCAGTATAGCCCTATTAGCTAACTGGAAGTGAAGATTAGGTATAGAAAGCTAGGGATTTAGAAGAAGCTTAGAGAGAATGAAGAGTGGGAGAGTGAAGTCCTGGTGGTGGACTAATTTACATCAGCCATGTGGATCAAGGGAGGGGAATACATGGTTTGAGGAGAGTATCATGTCGAGAGTAGGTTCAGGTAATAAGATAAAGTTTTGGGAAGGCGTTTGGATTGCAAATAGGCCACTCAAGGAGGTGTACCATATACTATACTCATAAAAATATAAAACAAGGAACTTTGGTTGACTATGGAAAGTGGAAGGATAATAAATATGGATATGGAAACTAAATTGGAGGAAAGAATGGTTTGAATGGGAAAAACAACAAGTAACAACTTTCTTATCAGAGATTGAAAGGATCATTAATGTACATCACAACCAGACTAGTGAAAAATTTCAAAACTTCAACATAATGGAACTTAACCACAAAGGGAACATGATTTGATAGGGGGTTTGAATAGTTGTAATTTGGGGCCTATGGAACCATAAGAATGACGTAGTGATAGGAATGCAAAGGTTGATGCTGAAGAGATCTTTTGCAAGGAGCAAATGATAGTATGGGTATGGTTAAAATTTAAAAGCTCAAATATGAAATTTTCTTACTCTAATTAGTGTCTATGTCTTGTCTATTGTATAAGAACGTTGATAAAATAATGTAAATAGGATGAGCCAAATGCTAGTTTTTTAGGTGAAAGGACCATAAAAGGTATTTAGTAGCAAACATAAACAAGGTTTCTGATATTATAGAGAAAGTTTATGAAAATCATATAGTTTTGGAAATCTTTAACCTTTTCTCAGACTCTTTAGTCTAGATTGACTATGGGTATGGATGTTAGGGGTGCTTATAGTATTAAAATTTTGTCTCAACAAAATAAAGACCATGGTGATGTTGAATGATGGAGAAATGGAGAGGCATAACATATTACAATTTATATGCCACTAGTGCGGTGAAATTAATGAAGGACAAAAATAGCCAATGATTGACAACAAAATCATCTTTAGGTAGTTGTGTTAGTGTCAATCATACTTGGAATTTGCAAATCTCATGATAGTTGTGCTAGCAACAAGTTATCTCCTACAAAGGAAGTATGATTAAAATTGTCTTTGTGTATTTAAGCTATTGTGTAAAGTCTTCCAAAATGATGGGAATGTAATGCAAAATATTGAGGTTTGGGTATTAACTCTTAATACATTGAGTACTATATATCGTATATGGGTTGGAGCATCTTAAAACTTCATTTAATTAAAATTCTTTGTTGATTAGAAAAAAAGAAATTATCTTACAGTGAGATCCTATGATAATTGAGTACTACATTCTTTTGTTATTACATATTATCTTATCCTAGTTGATTGTTATTTTTTCACTTCTAATTAATATGTAAAAATTTTGTAGTTTATATAAGGGTTGTTTTCTACTTTTTACAAATGAATAGAGGAAGCAATTGATTTTAACATTTATTTCCTTAATTAAGATAATTTTTTATTTTTATCTTTCTTTATGTGTCACTTTGATGTATTTCTTCTTGGTGTGGCTCAATTATTATTGTAGAGTTTCTTTTATTGTTCTTTGAGCTTGACGTTAGATGAAAATGAACTCATATCAAAGTTAGTTTTGATCTTAATTTAAGTTTGTGAAAAGTTCTTACAAAAAAGAAAAAAAAGAAATTGATACCACATCTAAGTTTGAGAAAATCAATGATAAAAAAGTTTCCATCTTACATTAAAGGATTTTTTTATCAACAAGTTTCTTTATGAGGTTGCAAAGAAGAAAACTTCACCGGTCCATACACCACTCAAGGCTCAATTTTATAAGCTCAATTCAATCTTGTCAAAACTCTAAAACATTAATGTCTGGATGGAAAATGGAAAATGAAGATAATTTTACTTGCTTCTACCTCATCATTCTATAAGAACTTGGTGAGTTATTTGAGTGTAAGAAAGGAATGCATTACGATTGAAGACATTAAGTTTAACCTTTACACGAGAAAGATTTCAGCTCAAAGCATCTAAGAGTATAGAATATAACACCTTATTTTTGTTGTATATAAATAATATTATATGAATTATATGTTTGACTTTTTTATAACTCGAAAAGTTTCCTTTAGGAAAATTTAGAAATTTATAGAAATTTGACTTTATTTATACATAAGTAATATTTTAAATATGTAAAATATGACCTAAGTGTGTGTATAAAATATAGTTATATTAAGAAGTGAAAAAAATAAAATTAATCTTATAAAATTAATTATTAGTCAACTCATAAATGGAATGATGGATTTTTATAAAAGGGTTAATTTAAGATTTTTAGACCAATTTTAGGAATTGCAATTATACTAAAAAGAAAAATTAATTGGGTCAAGTTAATATTCATTGATTAGACCATTTTAATACAAGGATAAACATGGAGTAATTTTTATTTTTTACCTCTCTTCTCTCTCTTGTTTACGCAATGCAAAAGGAGATTATAAAAAAAGTCTTCAATAAAAAAAAAATGTCTTTTAACCTTTCTTCATAAATACAAATATCCCATTTCTCCCTCACATTCTCTCATGACTAAGAGGATAATAACAAAGGGTGAGTTCCTCTCAACCTCTCATTATTTTCATTAGTAAGTTTTTGCTTCTTATGTTAGTTAAGTTGTAATTCCTTTACTCTAATTAATGGTTCTTCTTGAATTCTTCTTCTTCTTTTACTATCTTATCTATGTAGGAAGAATACTTTACTTTCTACCTTTCATTTCTTTTCTAAAGTAAACAACTCTACTTTTTACTTTCCAAAAATTAAAAATAAAACCACAAAAATAATGAATACAATCTATATAAAAATATACTTAATCTCAATAATATGTGTAAGAGATAAAACATGTTTGAAATCATCTAACTTGTAACAGATTTTTATTAACATTGTACTACTATTTAAAATTCTAAGTTACATAAATACACATATACAAACGCAGATACGAAACACAAATTGTTTAACTAAAAGAATAAAGTTTTGTTCAAAATAAATATGAATATTGAAAAAACAGAACAAATAGAAAAATAAAATTCTCCTGTGTATTTTATAACTCAAACAACAAATTTGTTTTGTTCATAACGTGCACTACAAAACTTCAAATGAGATGGTTTTTAAACCAACCTTATTTAAACCTTATGCATGCATATGAAAATAAATCAATTTGCATATACGAAGGAAAAATTGGCTAAATAAAAATAAAAAATATTGGAATTATCCATTTTTACTTCTTTGACGAAATTGTCAAGTTTTTTGTTAGAAAAATATGAAACTTATATGAATGAAGTAAAGTTTAAAAATGTGCATGAAAAGTGATGAGAGAGATCGATTGTTAGATGATATAAAATATTGAAAATTTAAATTCGATTATAATAAAGATAGTCAATGTAAAAATATGAGAAAGTGGTATTATGTGCATTTTAAGGTTTGTATGTAAGAAAAATAGTTCAAAACATAAGAAAGGAGTGCTAAATTGTGCTATAAAATTTTTACAATTTTCACAAGATATCGTCGGATGATGTGCATTCACACGATGATTTTTATTGACAAATGCACCATCAAGTGATTTTCTTAAAATATTGTTGATGTGTACACACATTTATGTTTCTAAATCATCATCAAAATCAATAACCCTTGCAAAAGGAGATATATAACAAATACACAATATTATTTAATTTTTGGAGGTCTTGGAATTGATCATCTACTCTTATACTGACTTTTAATTACCTCTAAGAAGTCAATCTTTTTTTCTCAATTGAAGTCAAACCTAATCTCAATTTTTTTTTTAAAAAAATCGTTCTTTCGTTGTTGTGTTCAATATAATTTTGAGGGTTTTTTTTTTTTTTTCAATATTGTCTTTCACCTTTATATGACACTTCTTGATATCCCTTCTTTAAGAAATAAAGAAGTTGTATCCGAAAGTGGAAGCAAATTAAGAGGAATGGAGGGGTTAAAACCATAAACAACCTCAAAATGAGAAAGATTATTACTCTTATCAACTACATTATAAATATGTTCTATTTGAGAAATACATTGATTCCAAGACTTCTTATTGCCTTTTAAAATTACCCTCACTAATGTAGGTAGGAACAAATTTACTACTTCAGTTAGTCCATTAGTTTGAGTGTGAGAAGTTATAAAGAATAATAATTTAGTTCCAATTCTTTGCTAAAGAGTTCTTTAGAAATGACTTAAATCCTATCATCCTTATTAGACATTATAGTCTTATGTACACCATGCAATATGACAACCTTTCTAAATAATAGTCTTGAGATATAGCTAGCTTCATCCACTTATGGCATGGCTTGCAATGACCAATTTTTTTTTAAATAGTCCACTATCACAAAGATATAACCAAAGTCCCTTTGGGTTCTTGGGAGACCAAGCACAACATACTAGGCTTATTGTATCCTTTATGTTTTTGCATATTGAGATCATGTAGAACTCATCAGGAGTGAGAGCTGAAGCGATGATGTTCCTTGCCTTTACATTATACTGGGTTGTTCTGGTTTCCTTAATTGTTCATAAAAAGAAATATTTTCTTCCTACACATTGTTAGTGGACATATTCATAGGAATAAGGGGACCTTTTACCACACATTCCTCTATCAACGGACTCAAGAAAGATTGACGTTTTTATTTTCCAAAAAGGATAGTTTTGATCACAAAAATGAGAGGATGCTTGTTTATAGCAACAACTTCAACAAATGTTTGATTTTCAAATCCATTTTGAAATAAGGATCTTTCCTTTTCAAAATCCAACTCTGAGGCCATTTCTTAAAAAGATAAGAATGGCTTTGTTAAACCAAGAGAGAGGATTTAAAACATTTCCCAAAAATTACTTGTTTCTTTTAAATCCTTTTTAACTTGAAATTCAGAATGCAATTATCTTTAAAATCTAATTGATACACGGATTAGTAAAGAAATAGAAAGGGAGATATTGAGAAAGATAAACAAAATTTTCTATTGGTTTGGCTCAACTAATCCTATGCCCGGCTCTCATTTTTTCTCCCTTGAAAACCTAGTTCTACAATTGACAAAAATGTTTGTACAAAGCTAACAAACAATTACAAACAAACTAGAGGATATCAACCTTAACCAACTCTAAATAGCAAAGAGCATATATTCTCTATCTACTAGTCTTGAACCACTTCAAGAGGATCTTAGCCTTATCCCTTCTTTGACTATCTAAAATAATGTTTTTCTTAATAACTGTATACAATATCCCAAAAACACCATTGGAACACCTAACAACACAACAATTCAAACGACAAGTCTAAAACACACTATAGAAACACAAATGAAAAGACTTTACCACAATAGAAGCAACACTAGGTCTATTTGAAATCAACACAACCTTTGTTTACTTTGAAAGATTTGAAAGCACTTGAAAATTGTTTATATAGTTCATATAACTTCAGGGTGATTTTCTTTATATGATTGCAAAAGTTGCCTAAAAACGAATCTATATTTATAGAGTTTTTTAACCATTGATTTTGAAACACTTTCTAATGCATTTTATCGGTTAAACAAACTCTTAATCGATTATTCTAACAAAATTTTGAAAACACTTTGCAATAGCTCTCTAAGATAATTGAAAATCATTATTTTTAATTGATTATGCATGCTCTTCATTAATTGTTCAACAATAATTTAATCAATTATGAAAACACCTAGTCAATTATTTTTGTTGAGCGCTTGAAAAACACTTAGAGCTTATATAGCTTTATGTTTTAATTGGTTATTTAAGTAATTGATTATTTTTGTTTCTAAACATCTAAAGAATATTTCAAACAATTAAAATTTAATTTGATAAATTAATTATTCTTAAAATCCTTTAAAAAATATTTATGCTTAAGTTTACCTTTTGGCAAAACATTTTCTTTTTTAAAATTAGATTTGTGCTGATCTTGAAAATATCAGTGATCTTGAAAATATCAGTGAATACCTTATGTGAAAGACACAGACATAAGAAGAAAAAAGACTCTAAAACTTGAGTTTTCATCATTAACATCTGCAAACATTATTAAAACATCTACATTTTCTCTTGGGTATTGGATGTTTTCTTCGAGATCAAAAGCTATGGCAATCCTAAAGGAATTCCAACAAAAATGACAAGCAAAAATTAAAGGCAAATACAAAAACAAAATAAAAGTGCAAGTTGAATCAAAGACCAATTAAAACACAAATTATAGTTTTCAAATTTTAACCAAACAAATTTTACACCTTAAGATGTTCACACACACAAGTCAAGTCACAAGACTAACACATGTAAACAAGTTTACATAATTTAATTGGATGTTTTCTTTTTTTTTTTGCTTTTCACTATTTCATGTCTCAATACTTTAGTTTTTCTCTCTTTTCTTTGATTTTTTTGCCTTTCTTTTATGTTAGAATGTGTTTCTTTTCTTCTCAAATTCAATTCAAGAAGCAACTTAAATGTTTCTATATAGTTCAATTCCAAAGATTAATAAGTAATTGTGTTAAATTAACAAGCAAAGAAAATGTGTAAAGTACCATTTAATAGAAAACACTATTAAATAAAACATCACATAGTTTATATAAATGAGCAATGAGAAAGAGTATAATAGAATAACTATTACAGCCATCCACATATGCATCAAAGAGTTTTTCAAAAGGATACTAAAATAGAGAACTAACTAAGAACATAAGAAAAAGTCCTTCTAAGACATCCTATCTAAATGACAACTTCTCCATCCACCTGATCAGGATCAACAAGTGTCTCCTCATCTGCTTACACCAATTTTGGCGACCATATTGCAAAAGAAAAGACAAACAAGAAGACAAAAGCACAAGGAAGGGTAAGTTGATGAAATTAAATTAACAAATAACAATCAAGTCATGCTAACACAAGCAACATGTAATACCAAGCAATATTAGATACTCTAAGTCAATTATCCAGATACAAGTAATGAAATTGGATTCACTGGAAACTTGCACTTCTGGTGGCTTCTACTGTTTTATAGACCCATTGCCAATGAGTTTCACTCTACAACACACAAGGTTAATCCATGATCATCTAAGGCCATTATCCTACCTTAGAGTAAGACCTCCTACTACTCTCACCATATGAACTATTCTACTCTACATGAGTTTGAATGATCATTAGAGTGTCAAGATGTAACCTTACTTGAATCCATAGATCATTACATACACTACATTACATCAAAAAGAATTTCTCCATGAAATCACCTTATCTTCCACATTTTATTTCAAAATCAATCATATCTCATACCAACACATCAAGGCAAGTCTCACACGTCATATTTCATAATTTCATGTAACAAGCACTCTGAAACATCAATGTTCAAGAACAACTAGTAAGATTTCATGAAACATAAAGAAAAACATAAATTCCACACATAATAGAGAGGACACGAGAGTTCATATTAAATGTGAAGAAAGCAACAGAAGATTCCCCAAGTAACTTGTGGATTTTTTCACAACATGTGAATTTGATTCTAGGATGTAGAATTCACATCAACGAGTTCCATAGGTGATATATAGATTTTTCCACAACTTGTGGATTTGGCTCCGGGGATGTAGAATTCACATCAATGAATTTCACAAGAGACTTGTGGATTTTTCCACAACTTGTGGATTTTCCTCTTTTGATAGAAATGAGATTTTCAAACAAGCCATCATAATTCAATTAAAACAGTTCATACAAATTCCAACCCATGCAAAAATCACACCCAAAACTTTCAACCCTCTTTAATCCAACACCTTTGCAATACAACACATAAAGCATCACTAAAAGGTAATTTATTTCTATGTATGCCTACGTCTACGACTACACTAGAAAGTAATTTATTTTTGTGTGTATATCAAGCATTACATAGGGTTGCTTATATAGCAAAATAAAGAACCACATCTCACAATAATAAACGATGTAGGACTAAATCAAGCCATAATACTAACAGTTCTCCCACTTGGAATTTGATTTATATTACCACCTAGTGTAATGCCTTCACCATCAATTTTCTTGAGGGCCAGTTGAGTTAATACAAAGTCTTAACTTAGTTGTTGTGACAGTCTTGGTCAACGTATAAGTTGAATTCTCTACAACCAAACAAGTCCCCATCCTTTATCAGGCTTTTGATAAATTGATACTTCAATTCAATATGCTTTCATGTGGAATGAAGAATTGGATTTATAGAAAGACATATAGCACTCTGAATGTCATTAAACAACGGAGAGTCGTCTTGTTATTTTCCTAACTATTTTAAAAGGTTTTTCAACCATATCATCTCCTTCGATGCTTTTGAGATAGCTACACACTCAGCTTTAATGGTTGAAAGGGAGACTTTTCCTTGAAGTTTACACTTCCAGTTGATAGTTTTACCATCCAACATAAAAATGTAACCTGTTGTGCTCTTTCTACGATCCAAATCACCTTCCAAGTCTGCATCAGAAAACCCTTGTAAAGTGATATTACTTCTTTTAAAAGAAAAATGCATCTTTGAAGTGCCCTTCAAATATCTCAATATCCACTTCACACCTTCACAATGCTTTTTTCCGAGATTTGATTGAAACCTACTTACAACTCCTACTACATGTGCGATGTCAAGTCTAATGCAAATCATAGCATACATCAAGCTCCCTACTATTGATGCATATGACACTTTAGACATGTGTCTTTCTTCTTCATTTGTTTGAGAAGATTGCCTTTTTGAAAACTTTGAGTGAGTTCCTAAAGGTGTCTTCTTGGTTTTAGCATTTCAACCATTAATTTGTTAAGCAATTTTTCTATATATTTTTTCCTGAGATAAGTTCAGAATACATTCTTATCTATCCTTGGAGATTCTCATACCAAAAATTTGTTTGGCTAGATCAAGATCCTTTATTTCAAAATTTTCTAACAATTGGTATCAAGAGTCAATTTCTTAGTATGCTTTGTGGTTGTAGCTTTGTCTGATCAACCACATTAGAAAATATTTGGCTTTTTTTCTTGGAAATCTTAGTCTATAGAAGTATTGGGAGCTTTCTTCAAAAGTAATGACATTGGAAGAAGGGAAGGTGAGGACTACTTGTATCAGAAGATGCGGATAGAGGACTACCTGTATCAGAAGATGTAGATAGAAGACTACCTATATCAAAAGAAGTTGTATCAACAATTAACAAGGCAGAAGCCAAACAACATGGAGCGGTCATAATGGGAGTTGTTAGACCGACATGCACTCGGTGTGATCTAGCTTACATTAGCCAAGAATGTTGCGCTCAACATCATAAACAAGGTCTCATAATACTGAACGATGTGGGACTAAATCAAGCTCCTAATACTAACATATATACCATATATGTTCCTCTTTCAAATTTAAATTATAGTTAAGTCTTACCAATCAAATACTTTGTAGATAATTATTGAATGCTGAAAAGATTTTTTTAATGATTATATATCCAATGAAAATGTGTGTTAACAACAATGTTATGATATCCTCTTTAATGAAACAAATGAATATATGTGATTATATATGTTAACTACGATTACTTATCAAATTTACAAATATTATTTGAATTATTTTCATAATAGAGTAGGTGAAGAAACAACTTGAAGAATCGTATCACAACTTTCCTTATCAAGCTTTAAGAACAAACAAGATTGATGATACACATTGAAGACAAATTGAAGATCAACCAAAGTCAAAGATTTAACAAAAATAGAATTGTGCATATCATCTTGAAAAGAGATCAAGAAGAATTGAAGATGTTAAGCCTATGAGCTTTAATTATAGTGCTCTTTGTGGGTGAGTGATAACTTTTTTAATCCTTCACTTTAGTAAGTTAACCATATGAGCTTTAATTATGCTATTGATGAGCCCTTGAGTGTTAATATTTTTCAATGATAAAAACACTTCTTTAAGGTCTCGTTTGTAAGTTTTAGTCTATTAGGCTAATTTTAGAGTAGATTGGATAGTTAGGCTTTAATTTGTATTTTCTCTTAATTGGTAGTTTTTAGGCTTAGTTTAGTGATAATGTAAAGTAGAGTAGAGTAATGTTGTATTAGATTTTTTTTATTACTATAATTGATAGAATAGTGTGTTTCATTTAGTTTCTATTTTCTTTATTTCAATTTCATTATCTTTGAATTATTAGTTTAGTTTTAGCTTAATTTTTTGCATTCGCTAAAGTAGTCTAGTGTTAGTTTAATTCTAGCATAGTAGTTAAGTAATGTTAGAAGTGGATTTTTGTAGTTACTTAGGTAGCACAAATTTAATTTCCTTATTTTGTTGGTGTCTTAAACTTAAAATAGTTAATTTCTTTTGCTGATTTTAGAAGTAAGACTTTATCTAGTTAACATGTTTTACATTTTAATAGCACAAATTAGAAAAACCATTTTAAGGTCTTATAACGAGAACTTATTCTAAAACTGACTTGCAATTGAAGGTCAAAGTTGCACTTGAATAAGAGAAAAATCGGGATTCGACTTGCATTCACTTTGAACTTCACAAGTTGCTGAAATTGATGCCAAGTGACTTGCTAAGTGTTGGACCGTGAACTTATACCTGTTGTAGCTAGTCAAGAACTCCAATGGTCAAAATTGAAAAGTTGCATAAACCTCAAATAACAAATGGAAAGGAAGATAGTTGCATTTGTTGGAATTGCAACTTGTTGAACTTAGGGAAACAATTGAACTGGATAAAGGAGCTCACAATGAAAATGATATATTGTAGGAAGTTTTAGGATAGGAAGTAAATAGGTAGCTAAGTGTATATAGCTAGTTTCTGAACATTGTAAAAGAGAGTTGAGTTCTTGGAGATTTGAAGTGCTTGGAGACAAAAGATATAAGAGAAGAGAAGTTGGAATGTGAAAGCTAAGGCAATTTCATTTTCACAGAGCTGTATTTTCCATCTATGACATAAAGTTTTCCCTGAGTTGCAATGCAATCTACTCCACATAACTAGGTAGAATAATGTGTGGTTCAAGTTTGATGTTTTCTACTTTAGTTTGTTGAATTCATGATCTAAGAACTACATAGAGAGTGAATAGATTATGAATCACTGTTATTTTATAATTTTTGCGACATAATTCATCCATTATGTGTTTCACACATCATTGTTTGAACATAAAATTCTTGCATCTTTAATATTAAACCAGTTTTACCACCTTAGTTTAGCTTGTCATTTCTATTCAAGGTTGAATTGATTCTTGCGTTTGTATACTATTTAATTAGAGTATATGCATACCCATTGCGTTAATTTGGTGAGCACATAGTTGTAATTTCTTCATTCAAGAAGTACAAAGTGATTTTGAACATCAAAAGCATAATTAAATATAAGCTTTAACTGAATTTGGCAGTTTACTTGAATGTTAACTTTGTTAATCATGCTATTATATTCGTTTATCAACAATTTGTCCTTTCGTCCATTTTTTATGTGAAATTTTATTGTTTCTCTGCTTTATAGGCTTCCACGAATCTCCACAACTCAATCTTGAACAAGTTTCGAGTAGAAATTGATGAATTACAGTTTGGTAGTTATTTTTGTTATCTAGGACTCATAATTTGGGGATTTTTGTTTTAATTGTTCTTTTTTATCAGACTTATTTGTTCTAGTTTAAGTTCACACACACACATACATATATTAGTGTCTTGTATCGCATCTATGTTTCACACGTGAGGTCCATATCTTACCTTGTCAGAACAATCACTAGTGCAAAAAAGTTATATAACAACAGGATATAACATTATTTACACAAGAAAAGATGTAGTAAACTGCATGGTGGTAATTTAGTAGTTATTGTAGACAATATTACATCGATTATTCGTCCAACCAATGTATACAATTTTTTTGGCAAAAAAATACATTGAATTTTTTTTTTACTTTAACATGATACTACATCGGTTATTAGGGAACTAGTGTAGTATCACTTTTAATAGGTCTCATTGGCAATTGATTATTGTTTGTCCTGTAAACCGTATTGTCGTATGGTTTGGTTCATTGCACAACGAGCCAAGCAAAAAAAATGATAATTTTAATATAGAGGTATGTGTTAATTAGAAAAGTAATGTGTTTTATCATGATTATATTGTAAATTACTAATGATTTTTCTTTTTCATGTTATTAATGTTAGTGATGTCTTATAATGTAAATCCACTACATCTTCATCTCATCTTGAATGGATTTATCGTAAGGTATGCAGTTTCCATTGAATCTATATATTATCAATTAAATTCTCTTAGTTCTTCATATATTAATTACGTAAATTTCATATATTAGTACAATAAGCAATGTGGAAGCTTTGAGTATGGATACTACATTATTTATTGGATGTGGACCATAGCTCGTGCTAACATTATTGATTCATGGGTCGATGTAAGAGTTTCTTCAATTATTGATGTTTAATTATGCTTCCCGTGGTACACTGTACAATAATTAATATATATTCCATATTTCAGATTTTGTAAGGTGTCAAACCATTGGGAAAAGATGAACTTGAAAAAATTTGCATGGAATGATAAAGATATTTTTAGTCGAAAAAATTAGTTTTCATAGCCATTAGGAATGTTTTATTTAGATGTTTAAATATTTTGTAACCTTAACCTTTAGCATAATAGTTTTGATATGCTTTGGTAATTTACTCTACTTGAGAATATATAGTACAATTTGAATTGTCCACAATCTCGAATGTATTGATCTTTTGCGGGTTATGGTATAGTTTAAAAAACAAATCTTGCATTTAAAAATTAAGTCGTATTACATCGGGTCACACACTTGATATAATATCTCACTTATTCTGATTTCTAATTTTTTTAATATTATAGCAATTTGTATTTAACCAATGTTATATGCTAACTATATTACATTTTTTGGAATTGATGTAATATATCTCCTACTTTCACTACTAAAAAAACTCATATTTCCTGTCAATTTTGTTTTGAAATTTTTTTTGTAGGAAATACTTATAAATTTTGTTATGAAAAAAGGATTTGCAGGAAATTGCTGCCAATTTTTTTGCAAAATATTTTGTATAACACTTTTTGCAACAAATTTTGTAAGAAATACTTGCGAATTATATAATTTTGTAGGAAATAATTATCCACGAAGGAATTACCTGCCAATTAAAATTCTTAGAAAAAATAGCAGGAAAAAACCTTTTCTTGCAAATTTTTTTAAAAAATTTGCAAGAAAATTCCCATGTAATATAATAATTTGTAGTAGTATCGTCTCATAAAACATTAGTAAAATAGCGGAGTAGTAGGACCCAAATAATTGATGTAGTATCACTTTTTTTGTACTGGTAAATATTCATTCAAACAATTGTTTTCAAGAACGATGTGATTATTAAAATAAATAAATTTTAGTAATTATAAAAGAAATGAGAACAAAATAGTTATGTTTTGTTGGTGGTGTAAGTATATCATTGCAGTCTAAACCACAACACCAATTTCTTAACATTGAATTGGGAAACGTAAGTGTGTAGCCTTTAATGATTTACATTTTACTTTTACTTCTGATGGCCAAACTGCTTATGGGAACCGTGTAATTAGCTTGCAGACTTTGCCGGTGAAGGTATGAGACTTGCCTTTTAAGCCAGGGCTAATAAATTACCATGCTTCCTTTTTTACCATATAAAAGTCCTAAAAAGATGACAACCAAAACCATACATATTTGAACCTCTTTTGGACCAACCAGGGAGAAGCACAACAACAGCTACAGGTACAACATAAGGTAAACAGTAAGTATATTTAGCAGAGAAGAAGATCAAGAGGTGTGAAACTAGAGAGAAAAAAATAAATTAAAAAGAAAAAGAAAAGTTAAGAGAGACAAAAACAAAAGAAAAGTAACACTACTATAGTATGCTATAGCTAGATAGATACGGAGGAGTTTCGAAAACTGTGCCACTTGTCAAAAGTAATTGGAAACATCTATTATTTCCTTGTGTTGTGTGGCCTTTTCAAGTTGTAACATTTTAGTGGACAATATCTAACCAACCATCCCAAAGTGACATTTTTATAACTATTCTTTTCATAAGAATTTTAGATTATCTTTTGGCCCTTTCCAATAAACAAAAATGTCATTACATAATTATAAATCCATATTAATTGCTATCCTTTCTATCTAGCTCACAACTTTGAGTCATCAACGTCATGGTGGTGAGCACGGATAAATTAAAATACAGAGACAAGAAGTTGCCAAGAAATTAAAGTCATGTATGTTATGGACCTGCACATTTTTTAATGTTTATTCTAAGAGAATGTGCATTTTGCACCAGATTTGATATATATATTTCATATCTGCTTTTGCACATAACAACAAACATGGAAAATTATGCGTCAATTTTCCATATTTCTAGAATAACGATTTGTTTGTTTGTTTTCTTGATAAGGAAAAAATTACTACAGAAGATGGCACGGTGGTGAATAGTCTTACAAGTTGATGATTACCAAGTAAGGGTCAAGATCGAGTCAAATAAAACGAATAATTTCAACCTAGTTCATGTTCAAAATGATGGCTTGCTATGATTATAATGCCAAGACAAAACCCTGATGATCCTAAGCTGAATTTAGATTAAACTTGAAGTTTGGGTAATCGATGTTGAAGAAACATATTACTGCATGCCCGCGTAAAATGAAGGTAATGCTGATCCACTATCTCCTATTGCAAGTTTCCACATCAAAAGGTGAAAGAAATTTCAAGCATTAACCTATAAGCTGTGCTTTATTTTATGTTCCTGTGTTGTCCTTTACTCGTGGACCACCTCCACTCCACTACTAGAAAAATATAGATCATGTATGTGCACAAGTTTGCTATAATTTCCCAAAAGGATAGGGTAATGAGAACCACACATAAAAATATGCATAAACATACACACTATACACCTAGTTTCAACTGAAACCAAGACACTTATTAGGAGAAGCAAGGAGAGAGAAGAGAGGGGAAAGAGTGTGTTCCAAGACACAATGATTACATGGTGTTGGGGAAGCAGAAAGGGTGGCGTGGACATAGTCACATAGCTAAGAGTATGGAAGAACGTGGGGCTTGACCAAGGAATGGAAACGCCAAAAGGGAAAGTGCAAAGTATAAAAATGACCCCCCAAAAGAGGGAAAATGAAGTAAAACAAAAAAGAAAAAAGATGGAGAAATATATAAACTATAAAATTGTACTACTAACTGAAAATTAAAAAAATAAAAATAAAAAGAGAGAAAAGGTTAAGCTAAGCTTTTTCATCATGATGATAACTATTCAGCCTTTCTGGTCCTTGGTCGGTCGACAATCTGTGTTGTGTTCACTCTGTTGTTCTAGCTTGTGTTTCCCATCTCTTTCTCTCTCTTACACACAGGTAGTGCAATTATACACTTTGAACCAATAAGAAGCAACAAAAAATTAGTGTTACTTTATGAGATTATACTGTATATTTTATGGCTGTAAAACATTATATATTGTAGTTTTTGCTGTTTTAGAAAGATGCCACTCCACAGACAGCCCTGAAAGCTACATGGAATGATATAGATAAAGTTAATGCCGTAGGAAGAAAGGAAAGGAGACTAGCAGTACTCAAACAGGCTCTATATATTTTAGAGTGCAGAGAGAAGAAGAGAGAGCAAAAGACCAAACATAAGTCCAAAAAGACACCAACACAGCATAAAGGAAAGCTCTATTGGAGGTAAAGGATAAAAGGGATCATTAACATACCCTTGTGGCACAAGTAGAAACCTACCAAGTGAAAGAGATTTGATAGAGAGAGAGGCAGGGAGAGAATTTTAAAGCTTCAAAACCTTGGCCTTTTCTTTCACCACCTCCACAACAGAAGGAAACGAAGAAAGTAACTGATTGATCCTCAACATGTGATAGAATTACAAGACAGAACTAGAAGAGAGTCATTTTGTATCAAAGGGATTAAGGTTTGTGTCTTTTTATAGTTTTATTAGTTCCCTCTTGCTCTTTCTCCTTGTCAATGTCCATTTCCTTTTTATTCCTAGTGCAGATGAAAAAAAATATGAAATATTCTTCTCGATACCCTTTTACCTTTCAGCTCTAGCTCCCTTCTTTATTAGACAAAGCAGAAAATACCCTAACCTTTCTGACGTTTGAACCCTTAAATCTTCCTCTCTTTTCACTCCTTCACATATAAAGCTTTGGAGTTTTGATTACACATCCAGAGTTCTCTCAGAACTAAACACATCATAGATGGAGATGAAAAAGGAATTAGATGATCAAGGACAGTGTTCCTCTCAACCAATCAACAACAATAACAATAACAACAGCATTCAAAGCTACCAAGAGCAACTTCTCCTTCAACAACAGATGCATCAGCAGCAACAAAACAGTGACAACATCTTCGGGGGTTCAAGAGGTTTAATGTTCCCTGAAGTTACTCCAATCATGCTGCAACCATGGTCCATGCCTCCGGTTCACTCATTCAACCCGGGTCCGGTTCACTACAACAATAACACCAACCCTGTCCGAGACCATCATGACCAAACGTTTATAGTCCCTCCCACACCTTCACCCTATTCGAGCTTCTTCAGCAGAAGGGTCCCTTCTCTTCAATTTGCATACGAGAGTCCTTCTGATCACCACCATCTAAGGATCATATCCGACACCCTCGGACCTATGGTTCAACCCGGTTCAGCACCTTTTGGACTCCAAGCCGAGTTGGGAAAAATGACTGCTCAAGAAATCATGGAGGCTAAGGCTCTTGCTGCATCAAAGAGTCACAGTGAAGCAGAAAGAAGACGTAGAGAGAGAATCAACAACCATCTTGCCAAGCTTCGGAGTTTATTGCCCAACACTACCAAAGTAAGTATATATAACGACTTTAATATTTTCAATACAAGATCTTGAATACTATTAATTACTAAACCATTTTGAACAGATATAAGTTCTAAAATAGTTATTTTAAAATAAACGAGTTTAGCACATATATAATGTGATTGTTTGACCTTGTAAGACCTTTCACACATCATGCATAAACTATTTGTTCCTATAAATTACATATGTAAGTGCATATTAGATTCACTTATTTTATAGAAAAAATAGTTTGTCTCAATAAATCACATGCATGAAATTGTTACCCAACTCAGATTTTCAAATATTATATTGTGAATTTTTGATTAATAAGTCATTCCTAACTAAAAAAGACATCATGTCATTTCTAATTTAAAAGGACAACATAACTGACAAAACCTCGTATGAAATCACCCTAACATGCCTATATCCTGATCAGAGACCTGAGAATTTATAATAGGAGAATTTTCAACACGGTGCATTTTTAACCAAAATGACATATAAAAGATAGGGTGCATGCAAAAGGTCTTGTTTGTTTCTCTTACTAACCTGCTTTCTTTGGCTTTCCATGTTCTCATTTTGTTTAAAGGAAGAGTGATGATAGCAACATTTTCTTACATACTTACACAGACGTAATACTTACATGAAAATAAATTTCAATTAAAAAAAGACATGTTTGAAGAAGCATGGCATATATGTTTTTTGTTTTTAGCTTACCTTTTTTGGTATGACTGTGTGTGTGTGTGGTAGTTTCAGAGGAGTTTATTAGTAAAAAAAGTGATTAAAGATGAAAGAAAGGTATTAGTGTTAAGGTAGGTTGTTGATGCAATAAAGAGGAACCAAGCAGCAGTTGAAAAAGCTACACATGGAAATTTCTTGCCGGATATTGTTGATCAGTCAAACTCAGCTCGATAATGAAAATGAAATAAAGCCAGAGAGACAAAGTAGCACCCTTTTCAGGCACACACACATGCACCCACGCATTATTCTATATACCTATCTATCTCATCTCATCTTTCTGTCTATCTACACATGCTGCATGCCACTTCCACCATTCAAAATACCCCACTACTATTCCATTTCATAATCATTAAGCACCCCTACCTACCTCAACCTCATTTCAAACACTGCACAACTTCCAACCTTTGCTATATATTAGTCATGAGAGAATGTTAGTACTGATTAGTGTCTTTAAAACATTCATTAGTAAATTAAAAATTGCTACAATCAGTTATTTGTAATTATTTTGATATAGTTAATTACTTCAGTAATTTTAACAAATAATTTTTGTAGCTTCAATAAAACTTAACAAATTATAGTATATTTAAGACTGTTTTACTGTTGTTTGTCAACAAATTATTTTATTCTGTAATTCATTCATTACCCAGTAAGTATAGTAGTTGTAGTGAGACTCTTAATTATATATATTAGAATTATGCTGATATGTGTCTGCAGCATATTCTCTCTTGTCAATAAAAGCTTCTTTATTATAACTTGTACATCAATTTAGAAATGAAAATCATATGGTGAAAATAAGAGTGGGGCTCTAATGTATTAGTCTGTTAGAAAGTTCACTATATGTCACTAATATTTCACAATTTACCCAGAAAGAAAAGATGATTGCTTTGTGCAGTTGCATCTTATAAAAAACAAGTTTTGATTTTGTTGTTGCAGACAGATAAAGCTTCGTTGCTAGCGGAAGTGATTGAGCACGTGAAGGAACTGAAGCGCGAAACCTCTCTGATAGCAGAAAGCAGTGCAGTGCCAACGGAGGCAGACGAGTTGACAGTGGATGCAGCAGACGAAGATGGAAAGTTTGTGATCAAAGCCTCACTGTGCTGTGAAGATAGGTCAGATCTCTTACCAGACCTCATAAAAACGTTGAAGGGCTTGAAGCTCAGAACCCTCAAGGCTGAGATCACATCGCTTGGTGGGCGTGTGAAGAACGTGTTGGTCATTACTGGTGACGAAGAAAGTTCAAACAGCAATGGAGAACAAAGCACGCAGCAGCAACAACAGTACTGTATTACCTCAATACAAGAAGCACTCAAGGCAGTGATGGAGAAGAGTGGTGGTGGAGATGAATCAGCTTCTGGGAATGTTAAGCGCCAACGGACTAATAATATCAATTTTCTTGAACAAAGGTCTTTGTAATTGTTCTGAGGTAACACTAACACAACACTTTTTGTTGCTAAGGTTTTCATCTCAAAAGATGTTTTTGTCTGTTAAAAAAAAAAAGGATGAAATTTTAAAAAAATAAAACAGTAATGGAGGAACTTGAGTTCTAAGAACTTTCGGACCAATATATAATCATCATCCAATTCTCTAACCAAATTAATTAAAATAAAGACTTATAACATATATTTTCATTGTCTGACTTCAATATATTATTATATTTTTTTTATGTTATTCTGCATGGTCATCATGAAGTGATGATGTAATGGTATAATGTGGTTTTGTACATGTACTTGTTTGCTTGTGCTGAATCCAAAGAGAGACAAAGGGGGTGGAGTTGGTTAGGGAAAGGAACAGAGAAGGATCTTTTTCGTGGGAACAGAAACCTTATATTGAATCCTAACATGGAAAATGATGCATTGATTACTCTGTAAGAAGAAAATGGCATCTGCATTAAATTCAAACATACACACACTATGTCTGGTCCAGCAACTGCTATAGGAGCTGTCGTTGATTTGTTATGAAGTATATATGTGAAATATGATTGTTTGTTTGATTGTCTTCACTCTCTCTGTATTGAGAAAGAGGTGATAGTGTACCCTTGCATGGCATCATGACTTTCAAGGATTGGGGAAGATTCATATATCATCGGCACATTCTAATATAAATAATTTTGTAAGTAATTTTTTTTCTAAAATGAAATAAAGTTAATTGAGTTTAGAAAATAAAATAATATAAAAAAGAAATTAAAAAATTGTAAATAGTTATATGGTCACATACCTATATATAAATATAAAAGGTTTTAAAGTGATATTTATTATTATAATTAATGATTTTATTTTTACCCAGTAGTTTTATTTATATTAAAAAGAAATTATTATTTTTATTAAATTTAACTTTTATACATAAGTCATTTTAATTTTGTACGTCCTCTTTTAATTCTTTTAACAGTATCAATCACGCTAAATCCAAAATTATGGGGAGCAACTAATAGAAAACTAAAAATTTGAACTATTAACATTACAAAAAAATAAGTTGTATACTCACATATTTTAACTATTTCATTTAAGAAAAAAAAATTGATAAATATGGATCTTTATTTGTAATTGTAAATTCTATCATTCTATAGTACTTCAATATCCGATCTCTATAATTTGAGAGAGTTTGATTATAGTTAATGAAAGCTACTGTACACTATTTTTTAATCAAATGTTAGACTCGATCAATTTCATAGCATTTGGTTAGTACCGTGATAGGAAAATATAAGTTACACAAATGATAGGAAAGATGTAGTTTATTACGAGTAAAAAAATTAGGCATTAAAATTTTCTTTATACTCTATTTAATTTTTGCTATGAAGAAAAAATAAATTTAATTGCAAACAATTGATAACATTTGTTAATATTTTTATTTAGAAAATGTTAACACGATAACATTAACTTTACAATAGTCAATCGAATTTAATATATATTTTTACATTCAAGGAATTTAAATTTGTGAAGAAATGTTGGTGTGACATTCCATTTAAATAGAATAAATCGAATAAATCTACTAAATAAAACATCACATAAATATAATACGAATTAGAGCCTAAGACAAGAGTATATATGTCTCAACCATTACAATTATCAATAAATATACTTAGAAAGGAAACTAAGGCACACCATGATGTCATGAACAAAACAAAATTTCAGAGTTTGACAGTCGTCCAAAAAGCTTGCTCATAGAGCAAGATATTACATAGGCAATAGTGCCTTCGAAAAGTGCTCTAAGGAGCAAGATCCAACCCAGGCTTGGCTACACTATAGCGTTTTCATCAACCTGATGACCACTAGGGGTTTCCACATCTGCTCACATCAATAAATTGATGATCATTGTAAAAGGAAAAACCACACAAAAGACAGACACAAGCAAAAGGGTAAGCTAGAGTAAAATTTTACTTTTGGACATATTATAGCAAGCAATTGATTAAAACATATCATAAACACGCAAAACCGTAGGCATATAACCATGTGATAGCAAACAAACATGACTCTAAGACTCAATTATCCGGATACATATAATAAGATCGGATTCACTGGATGCTTGCACTTGTGGTGGCCCCTACTGCTCTGCAAAGCCATTGCCAATGGGTTTCACCCTACCACACACAAGGTTAGCCTTCAAACATCTAAGGCCATTATCCTGCCAAAGACTAGGGCCTCCCGCTACTCTCACCACTTGAATCAATCTGCTCTACGTGAGACTAACTAATTTTTTAGAGTTTCGGGATGCAATCCTTACTTGAATCCTTATCTAATTATATACACTACAACACCACCATGAGATCTCCTCATGAGACTCATGGAATTACGTCTATCATTGATCACATTCATGTTTTATCACACCAGATCCATATTTCATCTCAAGCATCATAATTTCATATCGATGCCTCAACCAACCAACCAATCCATATTTCATTTCATGCCAAACACAACATATAACAGTCTCATTTCATCCCATTAAACATATGCAACATCATACTTCAAGCTTTTACAGTAAACCACCATATCATATAGGCAAACAATTAAATCAGAGACGAAAACAGTACTCGAGCACGTTTATACACTAGATCTCGCTCAGGCTGGAAGTACTCGCTCAAGCGAGAGAGATTCTCTCGCTCAGGCGAGCCCTTTTCGCCTAGGTGAGAGCTCGAGTAGTTGAAGAGTGAGGTTTTTACGTTTTCTCGCTTAGGTGAGACCTCTTCGCCTGAACGAGATGACTTCTCGCTCAAAATTGGAGCTTGTCGTCTGAGCTATAACTCGAGCAAAAGCCTAGGAGGGTTTGTGATACTCTCGCCTAGGCGAGACCTGCTCACTTGGGCAAGAATGTCAGTTTTCACTATTGTTCCCGCAGGCAAGGTAGAAAACAAGCCAAAGCAACACCCAGAAACTCAAAACAAACATTTTTTCACAACCATCATCATCATTCAAACATCAAGATGTGAAACAGATTAAAAGCATGCAAAATAACTTAAAAACAATGAATCCCTAGCTCCCCTTACCTTTGAGTAAAACTAAGCTTGAGGGGGTTTAAACACTGAAAGAGGAAGCACCACATCTCCAAGGACGAACTAAGCAACTGTAAGGTACGAACATAGTAGCGAGAATAAGCCTCTAGGGACGACCCAAGACAGAACCATGGCAACAACAATGGAAAAGAGAGGAGGAGCTTTGAGCATAACTTACCAGGAGGAATAGTTTCGAGTGGCTTTCAAAAGGTTCTTATTGTGCCCTAGCAGAGCTACTGCTTCCGAACCAAGAGGGAGGAAAGGGGCTGTTTTTTGGAACAAAGGAAAAAATGAAGTGAGGTGAGGGGTTCAAGGGTACAAAATGGGCTTATTAAGGCCCTCTAGTGAGTCCAGGCCCAATGCCTTCTTTTTAATAACTGAGAAAAGAAAAAGGGGTCTCACAGTTGGAAGGAAAAACCTTTTAGGAGATACGTATCTCTTTCATAAACTTTTATAGCTTTCGCTGGAGATAAATATAAAAGATGCTTAAAATAATTACAAGAAGTTGAATCTACCATCTCATAATTTAGACACGCCTAACACATGATCAACGGCACTTTACAGTTTTTTATAGTTTGAAAGATGTTTACATATTTTAAAATTTTAAAAAGGGTGTAATAAGAATAGAATTGTTAATGCGTGTCTTAATTTATCTTAACCTCAATTATAAATCAAATAGTCATTTTCAAAAATAAAATATATATATATATATATATATATATATATATATATATATATATTACTTTTTTTTCAGACAACCGTATAGTCAGTCTATAAGACCATTTAAAAAATATTAAAAAAATGAAAAAGATAAATTACGAATAGATTACCGTAGTTTAAAATTTTTCAGAGAAATCTATTAAGAAAAAAATATATGAATAGGCTATGTTTTTCAGATAACGTAGCCTATAATGTCTTTCAAAAAATATATTAAAACATAAATAGGTATGACTATGGGTTTTGGAGTAAAATCATAGTTTATAGAGTAGACAATCACTTAAATCCACACTTATTTAAGTATGCATTCTATCTAAACCTGCATTTGAAAAGGAAAAATTCTCGGATCAATAATTTTATGACTTATTTTCAGAAAAAGAAATTATGTAAAGTCATTTGATGACTATTTTCAATTCGTTCACATGTGATTGATGATTGACCATTTTTGTAAAATACGACAAAAGGTGAAGAGCCCACCCTTAGTTTAAGTTAACTTTTTCGATGATAAATAAAGGGAATATTTCAGCTCACTCATATTGACATCAAGGTTGATAATACTTTTTAATGATTTGAAGATAACATCGTGTTGGTCAACTTCAATTTTGTCCAGACCAATTTCAAATTCACTTTCATCGGATTCAAGAGTAGACCCTATAAGACGACCTCATTCATGGCTTGCTCGATCTCTTCCATAAGAGGTCTTTGAATGATTTTCTCATCAACTCCATATTCTCGAGCAATACTTCACATGGACTACAATTTAAATTGTTCCAACAAAGCAATAATCTTCGAGCGTTGACGATCATTCAAACATAGACCTTGGCCTTTACGTTCGTGCCTCTCTACCTGCTCATCTTTTGCAATAAGGAAAATTGCTTTTTCAATTACTTTTTTATGAAATAAAGGATTTATTATATGACCTATTGTTAAGAATATTTACTTAATATCCTTTTTTATTTAAAATAGTTTTTAGGAAATAATTTTGTTTTTAAAAATAAATTTCAATTTTAAATTTATTTATTATTTTAGAATTAGCAAATCAAGATTGAGATATTGTAAACATTTTATATTTTGTTGCATTTTGTTATATATACAAAGTATATGAATAAAATAAAATTACAAGTTCCTCCGTATAACATATATCTCTTATATTTATCATGTATCTTATGTGTCTCATATTTTTATAACCCATAAAATTTCTAACACTTATAATATTTCATATTGTAATTATATGACCCCAAATATTCCAAATTGTAATTATATGACTCATAAAATTTTATAAATTTGCATCTTAATTAAATCTGCATCAAACTCTCCAAATCAAAATGCGAATTTAAACGAATGTATTTGTACTTGATTATATATGTTACAATTTTGGTTAGAATTATAACCTATAAGCAATTTTTTTTTAATGTTATTTTTTTTGTTTTGGTTTCTGCCAACATAATTACGTACCTTTGATAAAAACAGTTCGAGAAAACAAACAGATACAGCCAGAAACCAAAACAGAATAGTTAAAAAATTTATAGTAGACAAAGTACTTTAAAAGGTACAAAGTATTTTACATATAATGGTTACTTTATTTTAAAGTAGATTATTTTTTAAAACTATTGTACATTTATACTATATATTTGGCATAACATTTCCTTCCATACACTATTGAATCCGAAAGCAATGGTTGGGAATCATTGAAATGCTGAAGAAAAGCCAATTATTTGAATTAGGACATAAAAAACTAAAATTTTAAAGTACTTTGAATTAAGTAAATTATTATTGGTTTCCAACCTATTTGAATATAAGCACAAACAATGGTATTCATCCATTGCAAAACATAGTAATGACACTCATATGAGCCGGTTTGTTTATTACACTATAAATATATCAACAAAAATGTAAGTAATTGGGGAAGAAAAAGAATCAAACAATAATAATTGGACCAAAATAGCTAACCTTGACTAGCAACCACGTCGATATTTTTAATCTAGCATTTGGTATGCCTATTCTAGTGAATGCACTATGAAAAAAAGACATTAGTTAGGATACATTTATATAAGAATAAAAGTTAATATGATTAAGGATAAAAGTTAATATGATTAAGGTTCTTACAAAATTGCTTGTTTCAGATGCGTGAGGGAGGCTTGTGCAATAAGCAAAACCATAGAATAATGTCATTAATGAAGAAAACCACAAGTAGATTCCAGTGATACCTGAATTGAAAATATAATAATTGTTAAACCTGAAAATGATGAATTGTAATTACAATACAGCAAACTACACTTACTCATGAATATAAGGGGCAAAATATATTTGCTTCCCTTGTCCCAAACAACTGAGGATATGTGCTTGGAACCTATCTTATTGGTCACTATATGACTGAGTTGGTGGTCCATGAACCCAAACAAATCTCTCAATTCTGCATTCTTAGTAACGTCAAACATATCCCTAAATGAAAAACATGTATTTAATATAAGTAACTACATATGATAATTAAATTAAAGAATGATTCAAAGACTCACATCATCCATAATTTTAATATTCAATTCTTGGTCCCCCATCGTTGTGCAAGTGTAATTAAACAAGATTACTAGTGTCACTCCTCTTTTTTCCACTACAGCAATAATGAGCGAGTTGCAGGAGTGTTGGGTGATGGTTAAGAAGTGTTGGGTGATGATGAGTGTTGTTGTGTTGTTGTGTTGTTGAGTCCTCACTAGAAATGAGTGCAGAGGAAAATTATGTCCAAGGTAGTGGAAGAAGATTAATGTGGAGGATGGTAGAAAAAGGTTTGTGTTATCAGTGGAAGATAATGGTGGAATGGAGATGGGGATATCCGATTATGGTGGAACTAAAAGGATGATTTAGCCTTTGAAAACCTCAATTTGAGTTTTGAGTGAATGCTAAACATGAACCCTACACCAGGTCTCTAAAATAATTAACATTTTCAAAAAATCAATTTAATTCAATAAAAAAAAAATAGTTTCAATTGACACGTGTACAATGACATGGCCAAACGTCATTATAAGACCTAGGAAAATTAATTATATATTTTTTTAAGTGGTAATTGGACGTGAGGGGAATATTTAAATTAAGAAAAAAATAATTCTGCAAAAGTGAAGAGTAGCTAGTTGATTAAAGTTTTGTCATGGGTTGGTGGTCAAGGGTTTGATCTTTATGGGTGCATTCAGAGCATGTTTATGGGTGACTTATTGATGGAGCTCCTTGCACGTATTAGGAAAGGAGGACACGAATCTCAATAAGGAAAATGTATGGAGTGCTCTCAACATCAAGGCATTTACCATTCAAATTAAGAGTAACCTTTACACAAGCTTAGGAGGCTCCCATTTATAGTAGAGAAACCTTCCTCAAATGCAATGCAAATGTGTGTGGAATGAAATTCAACACATGGCTTAGGCAACAAGCTTGCCTCTCGAACTTGTGATGCAAGGATCATGCGCCAAGTGGCAATTCACAATTATCATGCATTCCACCATGTGCACCGTGTGCTAGAGAGCACTCTCAGCCAAGCTTGCAAATGTGCTTGAAATGGCACAATTTGGAAGCTACTCATCAATGTACTTTGGCCCATTATTTTATAAAGCACAACCTAACATATGGCCTAAAAATAAAAGAATATGCTAATGCTTTTACATGAAACCCATCATACTTTGATATCTTCTTTAGCCCAAGAGAATAGCATGTGAAGTCAATGAAGATTATGGGCTCTTGTTGATCTAGGCGCTCTTGAATCTTTCTCATCATACTTCTAGTTATTGGGCCCTTTGATGGTCTTGGGCTAGATTCATCATCTCCTCCCCTTTAGAAAGGATTTTCCTTCAAATCTTGATGTTCATCATCATCCACGGGTCCTACGAAAGGAATTAAGTCAGATATATTGAAAGTGGAATGAACACCGTACTTAGAAGGAAGATATAATTGATAGGCATTGTCATTAGTCTTCTTGAGTATTTGAAAAGGACTATCACCACAGGGACTAAGTTTGGATTTTCGCAAATGTAGAAATCTTTCCTTTCTCAAATCCGCAGAGAACAAATAAAACTCTTAACTTTTTTACCTGTTCCTGCAGAGAACAAATAAGAGATGTCAGACACAAATATCACCTTACCTCAATCCGCAATCTCTCTAGTAAGCTTTCTTTCGGCTTGCATATGTTATCTACTGGTGTCCCGGCTTGGACCGATTTGGACCTGGGAGGGGTTACCTACAGAGGAGACTCCTATGCTCAAGTCAGCTAAGAATTCTCAAAAAGTCATATCTCGTGATTAAGGGATTAATGAATGCGTACCTTTAATTCGTGGGGTGCATGCATATTTATAGATTATTAATTATGTCTGGCCACGTCATGGGCTCGACTTTTGATTGGGCCGTAGCTGGGCCTGGGCCAAGTCCAGGTCCTACGGTCTGGCTGGTGAGGGCCCTAGGATCCTGGTTGGTAGTGTTTTAGTTTTATCAAGTTCTCATTTCATTTGCTCAAATTGGTAGCTTAGGCCGCTTACTAGTGGTTGTTCGACATACATTATCATAGTTTGAGTCCTTAAGGGGCTTTGTAGGCGGATGTCATGGTTGTAGTCAGGCTAGCTTGCCTAAGTGTAGTACACCAGTCCCCCAGACTGTGTTGTTGCATCTATAGCGACAAAGGATGATAAGTGTTGGCGTGTTTTGTTTGGCTGACTAGGTGTAGTACACCAATCCCCTAGCCTTTAACTGTGATGAACAATGTTAAGGCTTGGAATATGAATAGGTTTGTGGGAGGTGAAGTGATGGCAGCTTTCAGAGGTCTAATCAGAGGGGTTTTGCGTTGTCATTTTGGTTTTTGTGACTTTTCGTGTGTGTTGTGACATTTTAGATGCGTTGTGACTTTTGGCGAGAAAGAGTTGTAGTGTTTTGGATCGTTGTTTATAAATGAGGGTTGTGTGGAGAATGTGTTTCTGTTGGCTCATTTGTAAGAATTCTGAGATCAGTAACTTGCATGCGTTAGAGTTGTTCGATTAGTTGTTTGTTCCTGCCGGCATCTTTCTTACTTAAAAAGGTATGTCTAATACTAACGGTAGTGTCTCGTTGTCTTCGTCAAATAGTGGGAGTGGGCGGTCTAGGTAAGATATAGGTAGACGTTCTAAGGAGGGGAGTCGTAGTCCTGCGGTTGGGACGGGGAGGATCCCTATGGAAACGATAACTGAAGTGAGGGAAGACCCTCTAGAGGAGATAACAGAGAGTAGTTGGCCGATGAAGGCCGGTTATGAATGGGTTTCTGCTGATATGTGAAACCAATCTTTGTTGTTCAGATGGTCAAGGCTGCTTAACTCATGGCTGAAGTGCACTCCTGTCTTAGGGAGGGACGTAAGCCGTTGAGCGTGTCTGCCATGGTCAGGAAGGAATGGCCGATAAGTTTTTCTACATGTATATGTGTCATTTTTCGTAATTGCATGTGAGGCTAACGTTGGACGACTTCACTATAGGGGTACTTTGTCTATTAAATGTTGCGCCTACCCAACTGCATCCGAACAACTAGGCATATTTGCAAGCTTTCCGCGTTCTTGGTCGGTCGTTGTATCTGCAACCTTCTCCACATGCATTTTTGTATTTCTACGACACAAGGCCACGACAACCAACAACATGGTTATCTTTGGTGAGCAGGCTGAGTATGAGCAGGCTGGATGCATTTACCCAATTGTTCAAACATTTCAAAGATCGATTTTCAAAGTGGTGGTGAAGGAGGGAGGGATGCCATATTTCTTCAATGCTGATAGGAGTACTAAATTTCCTTTTAGTTGGACGGGTAACCCGTGGCGATATAAGGACATGAAGCCCGATGAGTTGTCGATGGCGGATAAGGAGGTGGTGGAGGTGCTGATGAAGTTTACAAATAGGTTGCCCACTAATGGCTTAGTTAGGATTTATAATTCGTTTCATCCAATTTTTGATATTGAAGGTATCTTTTTGCAATTTCAAATGTTTTAATGTGTCTAAGTTAACTAACCGACATTTGGTGTGAATAATGCAGGACATATGGCGCAACTTGGGAAGAAAAATTTGACCCTGTTCTAGACGCTAAGGAAGGAGAAGACGGCTAGGGCAAAAGCGGTCGGGAGCACTGAAGTTCCAAATTTGCAAGAATCCCTCGTGGAAGTACACGTGCACGGGGGGACCAAGAGAAAAACATAGTTGCCGGCGAGGCCCAGTAAGGGAAAAGATGTAAATAAGGTCCGAGCTACGCTATTAGGACCGGGATCATCCATTGGTGGTGAAGACCTTGAAGCTAGATTGATCGAGTTGCTGGAGCCGGTCCTTAGGCGAGACATTGATATCAATGTGCCGGAGGAGCTGATTAACTCGATCAACAACATGGAGGCCAATGCTTTTGTGAAGGCCATGGTGGAATTCAGTAGCAAGGCGCTGATATTGGGGCGTTGGGTTGGGTCATTGTATCAACAAGAATTAAAGGAGGGGAATCGGGAGAAGCTAGAGGAATTGCAAGGCCAGGTTGACAAGTTTGCGAAGGAGAAGGAAGCGTGGGAGAAGGAAAGGGAAGAGTGGAAAAAAGATAAGAAAAGGCTAGGACCTTGGAGAGTGCGCTGTCTAGACTCGGAAGAGAAGTTGAAGGGCCGAATTGCAGATCTAAAGGCCGATTACGATGAGTTGAAGGAGAAGCATGATGACCTTGAGGTGGAGCTGGATGATTTGAAGAGTTGTGTTATCCAGGAGCATATAAATGGATTTCAGAAGGGGTTACGGCAGGCGACTTTCTTTTACAAGGATGTTAATGTTGGTGATGGTAGATTTGATGTGAATAAGGACGTGGTTGATGGCATGCTCGTGGATGAAGTAGAATCGAGTTCCGAGGGGGATACGACAAAGACGACAGAGGCGGAGAAAGCATATGCCAATCTTGATGATGGTGTGGAGCGAAGGATGCCGAATAGGGGGTGGCTTAGAATTGATGTTTGAATATTTTCAAATTGATTTTGATTCTAAGTCTGTATTAATCCATACATTGTTTACTCTTTTTGCCAATCCGTATACCATCTACTTTACTGTTAATGTGAAGGTTTTTCTTGGTATGTTTGTTGTGGTGTGATTCCGATAGGATGTTTGACGTAGGCCATTTTTGGTTATAGTCCGTTTTAATTTGGGAAGTAGTTTAAGGTTTTTGGAGTGCGATTGTTGTAATGTTTGTAAGTTAAGGGTATTCGACCCAGGCTGCTTACTTGTGGTAAGGGTGGGGAACTTAAGGGAATTAAAAACAACTTAAGGGTGTTCGACCCAGGCCGCTTACTTGTGGTAAGGGTGGGGAGCTTAACGAATTGAAATTAAATTGAGGGTGTTCGACCCAGGCCGCTTACTTGTGGTAAGGGTGGGGAACTTAAACGAATTGAAATTAAATTGAGGGTGTTCGACTCAGGCCACTTACCTGTGGTAAGGGTGGGGAACTTAAATGAATTGAAATTAAATTGAGGGTGTTCGACCCAGGCCGCTTACTTGTGGTAAGGGTGGAGAACTTAATAACAATGTAAAGGATGGATGAAGAGATGAACATGTAATCAAGAACTGTTTGCTTTATTCATAATTTTTGGGGTGCCTCGTTAAAAACTCCCTGGCCAAAACCCTCCTTAGGGAAAAATGCCAAGTGAGGAAAAAGAGTACACCAAGGGTTACAAGTATTTGGTACTTTAAGTATTCTAGCTAAAGTAAAATTTGAGTTGGCACATGTTCCATGTGTTTGGTATTTCTTCGCCTGTTAGTTGTTCAAGTTTGTAAGCGCCACGCCCGACATCCTCGTGTATTCGGTATGGGCCGTCCCAATTGGCAGAAAATTTGCCATCCTTCTTTCTCTCGCTGTTGGCCATTCTCCAAACTAGGTCTCCTGTGGCGAATGATCGCGGGCATAAATTCATGTTATACTTTCAGGCCACTCTCTATTTAGCTGCTAAGTTGTGTATTTGAGCTTTCTCTCTTAATTCAGATAGGAGGTTGAGGTGGGTGTACATGTTTTGATGCTTTTGCTATGGATCGTATAGTTCTTGGTGCAGAGATGGTTCACAAATTTCCACCGGTATCATAGCCTTTGCACCGTACATTAGACTGAAAGGAGATTCGTTTGTTGCTGATTGGGGGGGTACACCTGTATGCCCACAGTATTTCCACTAATTCTTCTGGCCATCGTCATTTGGCGCTATCTAACTGTTTGCACAACTCTACTAGTATGACTTTGTTGGCTGCCTCGGCCTGCCCATTGATTTGCGGATGCTCGACAAAGCTGGTTACATGTTTGATGTCGAGGCTAGTGTAGAACTTAGAGAGCTCTTTGTCTATGAATTGCCGGCCATTGTCAGTTATGATCGTGTGTGGGACGCCATATCGACATATGATATCTTTCCAGACGAACTATTGGACTTGTTGGGCTGTAATGGTGGCTAGCGGTTTGGTTTCTATCCACTTGGTGAAGTAGTCGATGGCTACTGTGTGGAATTTTACTTGGCCTATTCCTGGGGAAAAAGGGTCGAGCATGTCCACTCCCCATTTTGCAAAGGGCCATAAGGAGAGTATGGCGTGAAGTTGTTCTTGCTTTTGGTGGATGAGGTTGCCATGCTTTTGGCAGGGAATGCACTTTTTGACAAAGGTGTGGCAATATGCCTCCATGGTGGGCCAAAAGTAACCGGCGCGGAGGATTCTATTGGTCATGGTTCGTGCGCCGAAATGATATCCGCATATGCCTCCGTGTAATGCTTTTATGATGTACTAGGCTTGTTCGGCTGTGACATATTTGAGGAGCGGCTGGCCGTATCCCTGCTTGTATAAGTCATCACCTATCATTGTATATCTGACGGCTTTAGCTACCCAACTCTTGTTGGCATCAGGTGGGGTGTTACCGGTTCGAAGGTACTGAATGTAGGGAGTTGTCCAATTGTCGGCCTGGTTTAGGGTTAGGTTACGACAAGTGTTTGTTGTGGAAGGTGCGGATAGTGTCTGTTGTAAGAGGGATCTATGTTGGCTCTTTAGCTTAGTGCTGGCTAGTTTAGATAATATGTCGGCCTTGACATTTTCAGATTTAGGGATGTGTTGGATGCATACTCGTTCAAAAGTAGATTGGATGACGTTTCGGACTAGGTGGTAAAAGTGCAGGAGGGTAGGGTCTTTGATCTGGAATTCATCATTTAGATGGCCCACTGTGAGTTTAGAATCAATTTTGCACGTAAGCGTTTTGACGCCGACTTTGCGGGCATTAGGGAGCTCTAGGGGTAAAGTTTCATCAACAAGCTCGAGGCATGGATCGCGGCCTACTCTGGGGTCCAAATCATTTCCAGATAAGGCGATGTCAGAGCCAGGTGGACGTTCAATGTTGTGTGTTTGAAGGATGGGTAGTTGTGGTCGTAGACTGGCCATGTAGCATTCTTGCGCGAGTTGTTGGTCGCCATGGATGGTAAGGATGTCTCCGGATGGGGAGGGAAATTTCATGGCCATATGAGGTGTAGATACGACTACGCCGAGAGTGTTGAGGGATGGTCGGTTGAGGAGTACATTGTATGATGGAGGTGAATCTACGACAAGGAAGCGGATAGGGATTGTCTTGGTTTGAGAGCCATCGCGAAAGACGGTATGGAGGTCGATGTAGCCACGGGCGGAGACCTTCTCTCCTGAGAAGCCATATATGGGTTCATCGTAGGGAACCATGGCAATGGTTAGGAGCTGTAGTTTCTGGTATGTTGTCCAATAGAGGATATCGACTGAACTGCCTTGGTCGATAAGAACTTTCTTGATTGTGTAGGTTTCCAATTCAACCGTGATGACCATGGGGTCATCTTGCTAGTTGTAAGACCCGAAAAAAATTAGACTAAAGGGAAACACATCAGAAAAATTAATGGCTTGATTAATATTGTTGATTTATTTAATTTAATTAGGTTATCTAATTATGAAATATGAAATAATTATTATTTGAGTGATGTAAGTTATTGTTGTATTTATTTTAAATTTTAGTATTATATTTAATGTTCCAGATATGTGTATATAGCAAAGTGGTGCGAAATACGATGTGCAAAAATATGTGGTTGAGTGGTTATGCATTTGTACGACCTCTTTTGGCGCATGGTTTAATTCTGGTCTGAGAGAAAAAAGGCTTATGTTTTGTTATTTTAATTTATGTTAAAATACCTTTTTGGTTCCAATTTTCATCAAGTTTTTTCAAATAAGTCCTAATTTTGGTTTCGTGTTCAAATAGGTCCCAATTTTCATCAATTTTGTTCAATTTGGTCCTTTTTTGCTAATACTGTTTAAATCAGTAACGACTATGAACAGTGACTGCCACGTGTCATTTTGTGTTTTTTTTGAATTTTTATTTTAATTTATTTTTTTTAATTTTTTTAATTTGTTTAAAATCTACATGTGTCAACCCAGTAGCGTGCCACATGTCACTTCGTGATTTTTTTTGAATTTTTTATTATTTTTTTGAATTTTTTTGAATTTTTTTTAAATGTCCACGTGTCAACCGAGTAACATGCCACGTGTCAAAGTCAATGTTGTATATTCAATTTGGTCCCTATATTTGTTATTTTTGTTCAATTGAGTCCCAATTTTTGTTAATACATGTCTTTTATTTACATGTCTATGCCATTAATCTTCTTTTATTTATGGTCGTGTGATGTTTTTAGAAAGCATATGTTTTGCAGGTTGTTTTTCTTGGTACCGATTTCATTTTCGTTGTTGTTTATGCATGGGGTTGCTTGGAGAATGTTTACATGGTGTGAGGTTACATGTTGGTGAGTTACGTATATGAGGAGAAGGACTTGAGAGGCTTGGGTCACATGCAGTTTGGTTCTTTATTTATTTATGTTGCTACAACTTGGTTTCCTTTCTCTTTTCTATCACTTTGTGGAGTTGTATAATGAATTCCAGTTTTATTTTGGTTGTACATGCATTTTGCATGCGTGTCAAAGGGGGGTGTGGTGTTTCTTTCTTTCATAATGCATGGGTTAGTTTGCCATAAATATTTGCATCCCTTCCATTTACTTCAAAATGTTTCGGTACAATCACATTTTTTGTGTCATAGCTTTTTGGTTTCAACTTTTTAAACCTTTCATGTAGGTGTGTCAAATGAGGTTTCTTTTTGTTGGTGCAGCCACACTATTACTCACATGCATGGGGTTTATGTTTGGAGTGTATTTCCTCATGCAGTGCAACATTGAAGTGATTTGGGAAGTGTAGGGGATGCGTTTCTATATATTTTCCGGAGGCAAGTCTCGTTGCTAGTTTTTGGGAGGCAAGTTTCGTTGTTAGTTTTTGGGATGTATGGGCATAGGTGTTTTTATGTTCTTTGCTTTTCTTTATCTATGAAAAATGCATGCAAACATATCCTTGTTCACGGCTGCAGTAGTTTTTGGGCATGAGATTAACTTTTCTTCTTCCTTCTTTCATTCTATTATTTTTGACGTTGTAGAGTGAGGATGGGCTCATGAATTTGCTTTTCTTCTCTTTCTATTCTCTTTGTTTGCTTTTATTCTCTCACCTAATGCATGGGGTCCACATTTACAATTACATTTCTCTTTCCTAAGTTTAACCACACATAAAGGTAGACCAATTCAGAGTGCAAAGTTTCTTTATTTTTTTCCTAGCCATGGGTCCCACTTGTTGCTTAAAGATACAATTCATTTCCATGGGCCCACATGTGCTTTGTTTTCATTCTTTTCCTTTGATGTTGTGTGCAGACCATGATTTAAATTATTTGTTGTATATTTATAAATAGGGTAATGCATGGGTGGGGTCCACATGTAAATATAATTTCTCTTTCTTCCTTGTGTTTTTCTCTTTAACGTAAATTTGAGTGTAGTGAATGTGTTAGTGATCCATTAGGTTTGGATATTAACTTGTTTATTCTTTCATAAACTTTTGGTTCTCTTTAAATTCTCATATTTTTGGTTTAGTGCTTTTTATTGGGTTTTATTTATTATCTTATATTTTAGTGTGTTGGTGACCATTGATGAGATGAGTGTGTTGTTGGCTTTACTTTTTGGCTTATATAATGTGATGGTTATTTTGTTGAACGCGAGTTATATAGCCATAGTTGCAATGTCAATGTTATTTCTTTGTCTTGGTTATATGTAATATTCTAGTTGCATGTTAGAGAATTAAAATGGTGGCTTGGTGCTTTAGTTGTTTATTGCTTCTTTTAGTTTGGAAACCACTTGTAGAGTTCATTGCTTGAATGTATTATTTGATAAGTTGTCAGGTTTATGTTATGGAACTTTATATTTTCAAGCATGATGTGGTGGTGTGTATTTGTTATGGAACTATTGTTATTAATGATGTGGTGGTGATGAAGGATTGACCCCAACCAAGGATGAAGGCACATGCTTAAGAAGACTCAGCATGTTTAGAAAGGAAGTTCACTAATCCTTCATCCCTTTCATTTGTGTTTGTTATTTTTGATTCCCTAAGTTGACTTAGTTGAATCAACTTTAGTTGACTTGTTGACCTTTGACTAGACTTGACTTGTTGACTATAGTTGACTTGACTTAAGCCAACATGCTAATCTATGTTTATTTGCTTTGTAGGTTAATTAGGAGTAAGAAAGCAATGCTAGGTGGCGCATGGTGATTGGGGAGCATAAATG
>Ga0214543_1000333_pt1 | contig 75359 bp, 40 predicted proteins | sample CNSS2metaG_FD_160094 | JGI IMG/M metagenome (GOLD analysis project Ga0214543, IMG submission 160094) | Root nodule microbial communities from cowpea collected in UCLA plant growth center, Los Angeles, California, USA - CNSS2 | ecosystem: Host-associated > Plants > Roots > Nodule | place: USA... | reverse complement strand
AACACAATGAAGAACAACAAACAAATCTCAACAACAAACCACAAATAGACGAAAAAAAGAAAAGAAAAGAAGACCACCAACAATAACATCATCATCCTCACTCATTCTTTTTGTTCAAAAATACTTTCTAAAAATGAAAAGTTGAACCTTTTCTTCAATCCACAGTAATAGATGTATCAAGTATAAAAAAATAAATACAACAACACCATCAACAACAACAAAACATGTTCAAGATTTTGTTAAAAAATACCTTCTAAAAATAAAAACATTAGCATTTTCTTCAAAACGAAACACATTGCAAAAATTAAATCTTTCACGAAGTAAACAAAAAAATAATAGAACAACAACAACAACAAACAGAACAAAAAAAAAACTTAAGTTGGTATGAGGAAGAAGAAAGAAGAAGGATTGAAGAAGAAGAATAAGGAATACGAAAGAAGAAAAAAAGAAATTACCTCGACGAAGTTGATTGACTTGGAGAAGAAGATCCTACCGATTGCCTTGCAATTTCACAAAGTGAAAAAAAATAACAGAGTAAGAAGAAGAAAGAAAAAAGATCCTTGAAGAAAAAAGAATAAATTAAGAAATAGAAGAAAAAATGACCTACACCAACCAAAACTTCTGTTAATCAACAAAAATAAATAGAAAAAAAAACTTAAGTTGGTATGAGGAAGAAGGAAGAAGAAGGATTGAAGAAGAAGAAGAAGGAAAACAGAAGAAGAAGGAAAACAGAAGAAGAAGAAGAAGGAAAACAGAAGAAGAAGAAGAAGGAAAACGAAAGAAGAAAAAAAACGAAAACCTAACTTGATATGAAGAAGAAGAAAGAAGAAGGATTGAAGAAGAAGAAAAAAAGCTAACCTCGAGAAAGGTGATTGCCTTGGAGAAGAAGGATGCTGCTGACAACGTCAATCAATATTTAAAAAAGACGTTCGAGTCGCGAAAACACAACCACATCAAAAAGATAAAAATACCCTCAATTTCAACCACGTGTCAATAAATTAAAATGTCTATTTCAGTAATTTACCTACACTAAGAATTTCTTAGATATATAGTAGATTTGAAGTATATATGTCAGGTTTCGATTGATCCACATTACTGACATATGGTGGTGGTGACCCTCAACCAACCATGCAATAATGTATATCGTTGGTGCACAGTTACACTAAAAGCTTCAAAGGTGAATGAAAAAGATACGAAAAAAAGCTTGTTACTGTTAAATTAATCACACTTTATTACAAATACAGAAGTTAAGATCTCATCTATAAGAAACTGGATTATGCTGTGACATTCATGGGCTACATTAAAGTTGTAAAACATAGAACTTTTCCAGATTCTTCTTCCTGTTTGTCAGCTTTCCTTGGCATGATTCATACATCCAAAAGAGTAGGAACACTACTTCATATCTTCCATGCTGTTTATGCTACTACCTTCCATGTGAAGACTTCACCATGCATAATCAAACCAATCATATCTCAAGAACAATATCTGTTACACAGAAAAAAACTGAGTAATAAAATGTAATAATGTAAACAAATCATTGAATGTGCAGAGCTTACATTCAGAATCAGTCTTCACCCATTTACTTCCATTTTCTGAAACAGTAGCAAGTTCCTCTTCATCATCACCATCTTCATTGTCCTCCTCCTCATCAAACTGAGAAATTGGTGTGGCTTCAAGGTACTTCTTTATGAACGGTGTAGCTGAACATGATCCTTGGGGATATATCTTTTTGTGAAGTATTGCCCTCAAAATCTGTGATCACAAAATGAGGGTAAGAAAATTGAAGGAGTGATTATAAGGTGATTTGCATGGTTTCTGATCTACCTTCTCCATTCTGGACTCTGTGGAGAGTGGATCTTTGAACAAAGGGGTAGGTTGAAAACCACTTTTGCAAGCAAGCATCTTCTTAAGAAGAAAAGAGAGTGATTTCTTCCCAACACCTCTCTTACTGCTATGATCCAAACAGTAATCTTTTCCCCTGCTAAATACTATACTCTTGCTTGGGTAGAAATCACCTCTGTTGTTGGCATCAGAAAGAGATTCATTTTCTTTACCTTCAGAATCCAACCTTGAATGCTCACTGTTCAAACAATCCTTGGTCAGATCATTGGCGTGTTCTTCTTGTTCACCACCCAAATTTGGCTCCACTCGCCCCTTAAAGAATATGCTGAACTCATTCTGAAGATTTGCAACTTCTTCAAGCGTGATCTCTTGTGTGCAATCCTTGAAGGAAGATGAATCCTCCACAGTGTTGTTGTTACTCCTTCCACCCGAATCTTCTTTCATGCTGTTGCTCCCAAACGTTCCAATCGCAAGGAGTGCTTGAGGCCAGTCACTGAACTCTTGTTTGCAAGGTTCATGCTTCATGTAATCTGAAGGAGGAAAAACAATCATCAAGAATGATAGAATATACAAGGTGATAGAAAGTTGCAAACACAGACTTAGAATGGATAATATTTCCACTGAGTTATTATTATATTACTTTCTCTTGTATGATAAATCAAACAGAATAATAATAATTGCAGCCTATAATTTACTCTATGTACCTAATGAAGCCCAAGTGGCATAGTTTCTGTTCCTGTGTAGAATAAACAATGGTTTACTCAACAGTACACAGTACACAGTAGACACCACCAAACCTTAATTCTGTGAACATTGTTTTGTTGTTCTTAGCCGTGAGCATTATTGTGTTCTTAACTCTGTTCAGAATAGTGTTTTATCACTATGTGCATCTAGAAAACAAAAACTCATAGCTAGCCAACGTCATAATCAGAGCTTAGTGTATCAAACCATGTAAAAACTGTGGCATGAGAGCAAGGAAAAAAATTGCTTACGGGTAGCTGAAATGGATGAAGTACGTTTGTTCTTTCCATTGCTCCCATTGATTCTGTTTTGCATCCACTCAAAAATCTGCAAAGGAAGACATGATCATGATTGATGCATGGTAGTTGGCAATGAAGAATGATAATAATGTGAAGAGAAGAGAAAGCAAACCTTCATTTTGGTGAATAAAGTTTAGAGATCCTGAAGGTAAAATATATAGAAAAAATTGAAAGATTACAGAATGATGAATGAAGAATGTAGAGTGTGGTGATCCCACACCGAAGCAAAGTCCAGCAAGTGCTGAGCTGCAAAAGGATTTAAAGTTTAAATAGAGTTGGTAATTTGTGGTTCAAGTTCCCAAACAGTGACTTTAGCAACCTCTTGATTTCTCTAAGTTGTCTTTTTATCATCCCTTTTCCCAACCATAATTTTTTTTATTTTCTTGTCTCCTTTGCCACCTGATTTTTTATGCACAAAGGATAAACAAATGTGGCCATATATATTAAATCGATTACGGAAACTCGATTTATGATGAAGGATCTGAAACCTTCAAGAATATTGGGACATTATTATTTCACATCCAAATATTCAACAACAGTTCATTTTTATACTCACATGCATGCCAAGGTTGGTGTTCTTCACTACCTGTTACCAATATTATAAATTTAACACTCTCCATTTTATTATAGTTGATCTGATATAAAATCTAGGACATTAAATATTTAAATAAGATTTTTTTTTATTGAAATAAAAGTTACCAGTATGTCTTAGAAAGTGACATAAAATTATAAATTAAGAATTATAATTTATAATAACTCTTGTAATAGAAAAAGAAAGAAAGTTTGTAACAGAGTATAATTCAAAAAAATAAAATAAAATAGTATATAATAACTCTTGTAATAGCAATGACCTTATAATACTTATAATAACAATAAATCCTGTAATTAAAAAAAATTCGTAACATAGTATAACTCAAAAAAAAAATATAAAAATATATATATATATATATATATATATATATATATATATAAACTGTTGTAAGAGAAATGAATTTATAGTATTATAATAATCCTGTAATAAAAATATAGAAAAAAAAAATCTGTAACAGAGTATAACTCAAAAAAATTATAATATTATATAATAACTGTTGTAATAGAAATGACCTTATAATATATGAAAGGATTAAAAATAATTGTTTTTAAAGTCAAAGTCTGTAAGTAATCCGTTTAAATTTAATGATTCTGAAGAATAATTAATAAATATTTTAAATTAATAAATGATCTTTTGTTGGAAATAACTTTCCTTATCTCTATATATTAATATTATTATTATTATTATTATTATTATTAAAATCAAATGATATAGGGATAAAATTATTTTATAAGAGCTGAGTTCATTTTCCTATACATATCATTATGATTGATGAATTCATTATTTTTTCACGGATAATAAAGTTATTTATATGAAAGATAAAATTGTAATGTTTAATTGTAAAAAATAAGTTATTCTCAATTTTTTCAAATGTGTTTATAATTATAAGTGGGAACACGCTGGTCACATTTCTCTATAGATATAATACATTAAACTATATCATAATTATTTAAAAAATAAATGCAGTGCTTATTTTTCGGTGGAGAAGTTATTTAGTTAGATTTGAATAAAGAGATCATGTACTTGCTTATTTCATTAAATAAGAAAAGTACTTTTATTTGATTAAAAAATACAATTGTTTGATTAAAAAATATAAAAAAAAATGGTTAAGAAAAGAGCGTATATCCCTTTATTATAACTATGTAGATAGTAACAAATAAAAAATATAATAAAATATTTTGATATTGTAACAATTATTAAAAAATATTTATTGAATAAAGGTTTTTGTTAAGTTTTATAATATTAAAATTGCATAATATCTGAGAAAATTTATTATTTACTTTAGGTAATTTTTATAAATAAATAATAAAACGTAGTAGATTTTTATACTAAAAATATAGTTATATAACTATAACAAAGAGAAATTATTTTTCTTAATAATTATAATTAATAGTAGTAGATTTCTTTTCTCTTAATATTTTCAACTTGACATTTTTAAATTTCAACAACTCATTTCTAATCATTTTTAAATAATAAAAATTTAAAAATATAATTTTAACTATTCAATAACTCATACACTTATCAAAATGTTATCTAAGAACTTTAATCACATTTTGACCACATGATACCTTAATTTATTTGACTCAAAGCATCGATGAAAAATGAATATCTTATTCCTCTTAAGAGTAAATCATTACTTAAGCAACAATGGTTATCATTACTCAAGCAATTTATTCTGACACTTGAGTGTTACACTCTCAAAAAATATAATTGATTTTATCTTCTTAATGAAATATTATGGCTTGTAAGTATTTGAACAAGGAGTCTCTTACTTTGAATTTAATGTTGATTGCTTTAATATTGTTTAAACAACCAACTAATCATTTAAACAATTCAACACAGAAATATATCTTAAATTTAACATAAACCTAAACTTATATATATGAAAGACACGCAAAAATTCAACAAAAACCTAAACTTAACTCCTTCAATTAAAAATATATCTTAAATAATTTCTTATTAAAACCCAACTTATAATAATATAAATTGATTTCTATTCTCAAATTGCTTCAAATATGGATGTTTAATTTCAATATTAAGATTATTAATGTATTTGGATTTTAACAAATCTTTTTATAAAGTTCTAAAGCATTTATGTAACATAAATTTTAGATTACTAGCATGCACATAACATTTCATCAACTTCAAATAACACTAAATGATCAATTAAAACTAAACAATCCAATTATGGTTCACATGCATTAATCACAACTTTATAGTTATCATCAAATCAAAGTCTCTTTGCGAATGTAAACTAGCTTCAATATATCAGTTCTAAATCTAATAAAATGCAATATTTTCCTTATCTGGAGGTGTCTCGAAGGAATATCCCAACCCAAAGTAGAGAATAAGTGATGAATACTAAAATATTTTTCAAAAAAATTCTAGGAAATCAAATAAAATAAACAAAACACCACAAAAACCTCATATTCACAAAAACATTCTCCCTCTCGACATATATTTATGCAACCCAAAAGAGGTGTTTGTATAAAGAGAAAGTGAAGATATCTAAAGAGAAATTTAAAACTTATCCTTTTAAAATTTTCACTAGTTAATTTAAGTTTGATCTAGATCAACTCATATCATGCAGCATGAGTGGAAAATATACTCTATATTATTTAAAAAATTCAAAGGTTTAAGTTTTTGAAAAATAATACTTAAAAAAAAATAGAATAAAGTATTTGATTTATTGAACTCTAAAACTTAACCTAAAAAACACTATCGTTTTTTCATTATAAAACGTTACCTGCTAAAACTTATAAAAACACATTGTTTCCATTTTCAATTTTCAAAACCACTTGTTAAAAAAAAAATTCATAAAACATTTTAATTTTAAAAGTTACGAATAAGAAAATTGAAATGATTTATTTTCACTTGTTAAGAATATTTTCACAAAATACATTTGTAAGATTATTTTAAAGTATAAAACTTTATTATAATTATTATTCCTTTAATTTGGTTTTACTCTGCCAAAATTTGTCATAAATAACTAGAAAAAAAATACTAGGATAAAAGTATCGAAAAATATTACCAATCGTTAGGATCGAGTGTTTATTATTAGGCCAAAAACTATAGTGAATAGTCAAGGCGCAACTCTTTTTACTTAAGAATATAACAGTCCAAGTATAACGATTCGACTGTGACACGACTCACTTGATCTCTGTCACATGACAATTGATACTACCTGTAACAATCTCTCCCTCAACAATTATCCTACTAAGAATCTCACTCTTAGTCTACCTGGCCTCCGCCACATGTTGTGCAACCCGCAACGTAACATGTGTTTACACAAGTTGAAGCACAGTGACACTCATAAGGCGAATGGAAGTTATAATTTAACTGCCAGACGATTTAATTAAAAGCTATAATTTAATTGACCAGGCGACACTAGACTGGAAGCTACAATCTAATTTATTAGACGAGTGCATCCACCAAACAAGTACATTCATCAAACACTTTCAAGTATTTGTTCATATTATGTATAAGTTGTTTCTATCTTTACATTGTTCTTTTAATATTAACTTAGTTTTAATATTATTTGAGAGAAAAATTAAATTATTTGAAATGGTTAACCTGATTTTTGATAGTCAAAATATTTTTATGAAGTCACAACGCATAAAATTATCTTTTGATAATTATATTTTGAAGAAAAAATATTTTTAAATCAAATGGTCACTTTATATATGCATATATGAAACCATTTTATTTATGTGAATAACAAGTAAATTAATCTTGATTGAGATTAACGGTTATTATAATACTAATGAGATATGATACACATGTTTCCTTTAATAGGTAAATTTTGAATGTTGTAGAGAATAACAAAATCAAAAGATACAAAATCAAACTGTCTGATTCAAGAAATGAAAAGAATTAAGAGTCTCGGTGAAAACAATTCAATGACTTGAAGAATCAAATCGAAAAAATTATGAAGTCATTGCTTATAGAGAATAATTAAGAGATGTTGATCAAGCTAATCAAATTCAAATTCTCCAACAACTATATATCGTTTCAACATTCATAAAAAGGATGACAAGTTGATCATGATAAAAACAAGTGCTACAATATACATTCAAGTGAAGGAGAATTATCAAGAGCAAGTTTGCAATAATATTGATCGTATAAAGTCAAATTTAGATTTTAAAATGAATGTATAATTATAAAATGATTGTATAGAGTCAATTTAGATTCTAAATTGATCGTATAGAGTCAGATTCTAAAATGAATGTATTTAAGAAAAAAAAATGTTATGATCAATTTGAAGTTTCATACTATTTTGATTCAAATTTTGTTGGTTTCCCGATGATAAAAAATTTACCTTGAATTTAACATGTTATAATTTGTACCTATATTCTTTATAAAAAAATATGATTAAAATTCTATACTATTTCCATAATTTACTTTATCATTTATAAAAGTACCTATTTTCAATTATTTCATGAATAAAAATGTTATTCTTTTATTTTAATTATTCTAATGAAAAAGTCAGCACACACCACACAATGGTGTATGTTTTTTCTACTTTGGTGTTCTTTTAGGATACAATTTATATATATATATATATATATATATATATATTTTATGACCAATGTCTAGGGAAGCCTTAACTTTTGTACGTAGAAATTCTATCGTTATTTTGACAGATTTTGGAGGTGCACTTCATCCATCTTTTTTTCATCTTTTTGTAAATAGGTTAGAGCACATCTCAAATGCTCTATTATTAATTAAATTTAACTCTTTGTCGATAATAAAAAAATAATTAACACAACTTGAATTTTACAATTAAATACACATTTGTTTTCATTTGTTAATTTGATTTTGAGATATTTACTGGCAACTCGATGATATTATAAATTAAATGAGGGGTAAAATATGTTTTAGAAAAAAATGTTTAGTTTGATTTATTAACGTTAGTGAGGTGTAAAAATAATGGAAATGTGGAAGGAGAAAGATTTGAGGCCAAAGTTCTCGTTAGATGTTCCTTACTAACCGAACCATATAAGCTTGCTATGTGTGATTGCCATCACCATATCTCCACCATGCATTTCATTGGGCAGTTTCTCCTAGACACTACCAAATTCCACTACCCTTTCATCATTTTATATCTGTTCTTATATCATCATTTTCATTTTATTTTACTTATAGTTTTTTTTTTCATTACAACTTTACATTGCTTTTATGTTTAGTGTATCCAGCGTTCAGATAAAAAAAAGTTACTTTGAGAATAACTAGAACAGTTTTTTAATGGATTTAATGAAAGTCAACGAGTAATTTATGATAATTTATGAGTACAAAATTTTAGCTTCTTCTCTTCATTTTTTTTTATTGTGAGACGTTTGCTACAACTTTTAAGCAAAAGCTTTCGTACCAAACAACGCTATTTTATTTAAACTACTTGCTAAAAGACATAAAATCTAATATAATAATTTGAGTATTCTTTTTAAGGAGATTTGAATGCCACATGCAAATACAACTTACAAGGTCGTAGTTCTATAATCTCTCATTCACTAGTGCGCATAGAGAGATCCATATTCTAATATAATTTAACCTTATTCACTATAAATTATAACATGAATAATAAAACTGAAATTAATGATAAAATTTTGTGCAAAACATCAGCTCAAGAAAAATTTTGGAATTTGTGATGATCTTCTTGAAATCAACCTTTGATAGAATACATGCGAAAAAAAAAAATCATTAATCGAGGGTGCTGGCCAATAAGGCATAGGAAACATTTTCAGAGGTAGTTTCCTTAATTTGTATTGTTTCCTATTAACGGGATTGTGTTTAGAATTCTTTGCTTCTTATTATACGAATGTTGGTGCAATCACGAGACATTAAACTATGATTAAATTATTAGATAAGAGACAACATTGTGTTCACATTGTTCATTTCATGAGCCTAATTAGGGAAGTTTAAAACATCTTTAGTGGTCATGTTTTATGTTAGTAACCAGTTCAAACAAGTATGGGCGAAGAATTTTAGATGTGAGAATTTTTTGTATCGAAAAACTGAGAGAAATGTATCACTGCGTAAAAAACTCATCCTTGATAAATAGATTGTTGGAAATATAATGTGAGTTTAAGTTTCATTGTCTTGAAGTTTTGCATTAAAAATAATATCATTTTGTTTCAATTCGACCCAAGTCCATCCGTCATGGGTGTACTAGAACAAGTCCCAAGTTCGTCCGCCAGCATTATTAGGAACAATCACAGTCTTTTAAGAACAAAACCGTGACAGAACTTCACGTACCACAGCGGACAATACCTCCAAAACGAAGGTGTTTGTTCCTAACGATGATATCAGACAAACTTAGTTCGGGTCAAAACACATTCTTTTAGGTAAGTTTGACTGAGTCTCATCATTGTTGAATCTCATTAAAAAATAAATAGAATTAATTAAGATTGATTGTTTGAAATACCAATACATATACATTGGTTTTTTGGGTATGGAAAATTGGGTGAAAAGGAAAAGAATAGCGGAAAGAAAGGATAGGTATATGTAGAAAAAAACGATAGTTGCATGAAAGGAATTTTTGTAAGAGCTTCGTCCACATCTTTCTTTTTATTTATTTATTTATTTGATTTTGTTGGTTGATAGTGAAGAACTAAAATGTCCTAAGAAATATGTGAAAGCAATATGGCTATGTGGCTGCCCCTGGACTTGCGGCTTTTGAAAGTGGTTTTTGTTCCCTGCCTCTTTGGATTCACTACTCTATACACTAATCATTTTTGTTGATACATTAGAAATTTTCATATTCTCATTGATTTTTTTTTTTTGGATTTAGCTCAAGAAAATGAGGTAGGATTCGGATAATGCTGACTAGTGAGGATGGAACATGCCCAAAGTCATGTTTCTCATATAACAAACTCCTAATTCTAAGGCAATATTATTTTAACCTCCAAAATAAATATATTATATATTAATTAAGTTTGTATTAATTATATTGAAATGAAAATTAATTAGGGTTAAAGATTTAGAATAATTATTTTATGTATAAGAGAGAGATGAAGAGGAAACAAGAATGATAAGTGACAAAGTAATTCCGTTTTCAGCAGCATGAGATTCACGAGGGTTCAATTTAGGAGGTTTGTGGTACTTGGTTAGGACAACTCAATCTCACACTTGATTTGGTTCATAATACAATGATATGAACTCGTGATCCCATGTTTCATATGTATGTCGTTATGTTTGCAATTCTATATATGAGAGACACAAAATGAATGTCAATAAATCGTTGATACAATTAGTTTAAGAATTTATGTTTACAATAGTGTTGAGACAGGATTTGTTTTTCTTTTATCTTTTATACGTGTAAAAATAAAAGAGAAATGCATAAGCATTTTGATTGCAATGTTCAAATTATATAACTCCTTACCAAATGCGATGTTGAAATTATATGACTTCACTACAACTCACTCACCTATATACAAATCAACCTCAATTTTTTTTTTGCAATTTTTTTAGAACATTTTTATTTGGCGACCTAAATTATTAGAAACCTTTTTCATAAGGTTTGCCTAACAATTATTAATCGATCTAGTGAGTAGAACAACCTCATCAAAGATATTAATTTGACTTATTGATAGATCGATCAATTCAACTCATACTTAGACAAATCATATTATCCAAATAAGATCATGTTAGACATCACTATGAACTTTGATATGTCGACTATGCAACCATTCCAAAATTCATCAATCATTTGTCATCACATGAAAATTTATTAAGAAAAATAAAATAAAATAATACAAAGCATGGTGGACCACATTAAACCCCTAAAAAAATTACACTTCACAAAATATAGACAAATCATATTATCATACAAATGTCCATGCATGTTAACATCTTAAAAATAGGCCATATCACTACTCCTTCATCACAAATGCATATGCCAAATGACAGAATAAACAATCAAATAACTAGCTTTCCTTTCCTAACTTAAACTTTTAACTCAAGTAGTCAACTAAGTTCCAAAATTATATCTCTCACATGGATGCTCTACTTATACATAAAAATTACATATTTGTGTGAAGAAAATATAGAATTTTATGAAGAAAATTGGTTGGGTTAAGATTTCAATTAGGGTTGATTATAAGATTTTCCCTCATTGTGTCTCTTTTAATTTGTTTGGGGTCCAAAATATCTTGATTTGTTGTTTTGACTAATTTCAAATTCTTTCAAAAATTTGCAGTTGTGAATAAGCATAAGGAAATAAGAAATTTCTAGTATTCCAACTGCTTTCATCATTTCTAGACTAAGTCCATTTTCAAACTTCATCTTCTCCCGAGGTGATAAAAGAAAGTAAAATATTTTCCTAATTCTTCAAACTTGAAAGCATATTCTCATATTGTCATACTTCCTTATTTTAACTGCATAGACTCTATTTCTTTCACTCACCTCACATCACTTGGAAAATATTTTTCTAAAAAAAATGTTCTAATACTTTCTAGGCAATGATTATTCTCCCTTATTCAAGTAATCTTCTAATATTATTCAACCAATATTTAGCTTCTCCTATCAACATAAACACAATATAATTCACCTTTTGGTTGTAAGCACAACTTATAATTCGAAATATTTTCTCTAATTTCTTAATCTATAATTCAGCTTTTTTATTTTGTAACCTCTGAAAAATTCTGGAGAATCATTTCTCCTAAATTCAGCTGAACCTTATGACTTAGTGGTTCCTTAATGTCTTTGATTCCTTAATAGAATAGTAGTCATGTCTTTGGTAACTTGCACTACTTCAATCAATTCATTGTTCCTTCTATTATTTTTCATCTATAATTGTATAAGTTAGTACTTGTATAAAAAATCTTATGATAAATACATTTCACAAGTCTCACATATGAAATGTTGCTCTTATACCATCTAAATGTGATGTTCTTTCCCAAATATATGATAATTTGATTTTTTTATTATTATTTTAAAAGATAATTATATTGTACCTGAAATTTAATAAAAAGAGAATATAAACTTATAGAGGAATTATACATATGTTACTTATCCTGGTCTAACATAATTAATATTATTATTATGTAGGAATTAAATTTTTATAAAACATTAACAACATAATTACATATTGTGTCTATATATTACGATGTTACACCAAATAATTTAAAACAATCTTATATATTTTACAATACTTTCAGATTCTATATTTTATATCTTTCATTTTTCTAATACTAGAAGAAAAATGAATGTTATTTATAATTAAATAAACAAGACCGTAACTGAGGTCAGTTGTTGGAATCATATTTGCATTTATGAAAAAGATTGAAGAAATGTTTTTCTCATTGTTTGCTTCTTTGGTTGGTGGGTTATGGAGATTTGTCAATGTTAAAGATTTTGAAAAGATGTTTGGTCAACCTTTTCTACTTGGCTATTTGGTGGGTCTCTGTTATCCCATTTTTGAGGGGATAATAACTTTGAAAAGTAAAGGTCGTAGTTAAACTTTGCTCATAAACGCAACACGTGTCCTTTTATAGGGAGAATTACATTAAATGATCATTCGGGATATTCCAATTCATATAAAAAAAAAAATTCACCTGTAAGATGTGTTATTATAATTATGAATCGGGAAATTTTGTGATATGGTCAGTAACATGATAAATCAAGAAATTTTAGTTATCAAATTCCTAATATTAACTTTTAAGATAAGTTTACGTTAACTTATATTACTATTAAAAATATTACATGGTTCTTCACTTTCTTTTTACAATAAATAGCAAAGATAATAAATAATTATTAAAATATAAAAAGCTTGTACATACAATTAATTATACATAAAATAAATATTCTTTTCATTAATTTTTATATTTTTATTGTGATTTATCGTGAAAGTGTAAAAGAAGGTAGTTAGAATGAAAATGGAAGTTTTTTCTGTGGTATGGGTAGTTAGTTAATTTAGCTTTAGCTTTATAAATAACTACAAAACCTAAACAGTAAAATAATAACAATATGTGTAAAAAAATAAAAAAGAATAATTTTTTATTAATAAATATAAATACATTAATAGTATAAATAATCATTAAAATTTTGGATTTGACCGAAAAGAAAACAAATTAAATTTGTAGGTACAGAAGTTAAGGATATTGTTCATGGCGAGGATTTCAGAACGAAGCTACACGCGTCCTTCTGGGAAGCGACATAGCAAAACGTGTCAATCTTTGCGCACACGTGTAAAGATCGGTAGTTAGATATACATGGTGTGTTGTTCACTCTTTTCTTTTTCTGACTCGTTTATCTTAACAGGTTCCCTTCTTAATAGGGTAATTGACATTTTGACCATGTTGTCTTATCACCTTAATTGAAGTCCATTTGTTGTGACAGAGCATTGAATTTCAGATTATTCATGTATGTTAGAACAATGTATAAGTGTAAAATTTTCCTTTTGTACGATGTTATCTCTGCAACAATATGCTAGAAGTTTAGCGCAGGCACAGGCACAGGCACGTGTGTTTCCTTAGCATAATGGAATTGGTAATATGATTCAAGTGGCATTTTCTTAATTCTAACAAACACAAACCTATGAATGGTTGTTATGGAGAACTTGAACCTTACATTAATGAAAGTTGCACGTTGCATGTTTTGGTGTGATTGAAGTGCAAAAGTTCTCAAGTGTTTAGAGAGAAAGATGCATGAAGAATGGCACCAAATCATTTCTCAAACTTTGAAGGAACATACAAAACTCTTCGTCCACCTGCTGCCATAATTGCGGCTTGTTCTGTGCTTGAAGCTCTAGTGCTGTCTTTTCTTCTCATTCTGCAACATCTTCAATCATATAACAATCCTGCAGTGAGTTCATTTTTTCATGCCCGTTTAATCAATCAAGTTCTTATTTATTCTTTCTTCGCCTCTACTGTGCCATGAGGTGTGGATGAGTTCTGTGGTGTTTGATCATTGAAATTTTATTCAATGTAAACAAAAGAAGGATAAAATAACATGTTTCTCATACGCTTCCACATATTCAAGTTGCAACCTTTTTAGCTTGAATCAAATGTTTAGAGGTTAGGAACAACTTTGACTAACCCGAAACTGGTTTACGTTCAGGAGCAGAAGTGGATTGTTGGTGTTGTTTCAATGGTCCCTATCTATGCTACTGAGTCTGTAAGGTTCTATTACTCTCTGAAATACATTCCTAATTCTTTTTGGCTTGGTTGGGTTAGTCATTTGAAGGAACAATTACTTCAACATTTCTCAACTTTTGTTTTCTCTCTCCCTGTTATTCCAGATTATTTCTTTGTGGAATCCAAAATTATCTCTAGCATGTGACATTTTAAGAAACTGTTATGAAGCCTTCGCCCTGTATTCTTTTGGCAGATACCTTATTGCTGCTCTTGGTAAGTTGCTACCAGTATTCCTATCACCCCAAACCCTTCAAGAGTAAAAACATGTTGGTTCATTCTCTATTCATGATGCTAAATGTCATAACTGAAAATATTTCGCTTAACTATATTCTTCAAATGCAATGTGCTAGGTGGTGAAGGAAAGGTTGTGGAATTACTTGAAGATGAATATGCAGAGCACCTTGGTAAATCCTTGTTAGATGGTGTAGATGAGAATCACGACATGGATGATAGATCATTTTGCAACTTTTTTTGGCATCCAGCCAAGCTAGGAAAAGATCTTCTCACAATAGAAAAATTTGGTCTTGTTCAATATGTAAGTGGCGGAAGTTTTCCTAGATATTTCAGTTCATTGTATTTCCAAAACGACTCTAATATCACTAACATATAGTGCAGATGATCCTGAAGACTGTTTGTGCATTGTTAGCATTTATATTGGAACAGTTTGGTGTTTATGGTGATGGGGAATTCAAGTGGTACTACGGGTGAGTATTGTATACCATGATGGAATCCAATATCTGATTTATCATGGTCTCTGGCATCATAAACTGATATATCTCTAGTATGTTTTTTGAGCATCCATTTGTATTCTCTATTAATTGTATACACTGGTTAATATTAGGCAAAGTAATCTTCAACTTTGTTCAATGATGATGGTTTTCCAAATTTTGAAGGTATCCATACATAGCAGTAGTAATGAATTTCAGCCAGATGTGGGCACTATATTGCCTTGTTCAGTTCTATAATGTTACTCATGAGAGACTTCAACCAATACAGCCACTTGCAAAGTTCATCAGCTTCAAGGCTATTGTGTTTGCTACTTGGTGGCAAGGTGTAGGTATTGCAGTATTGTGTACATTTGGGGTGCTACCCAATGAGGGGAAATTCCAAACTGGTCTGCAAGATTTCTTAATTTGCATAGAGGTAATTAATTAGTCTTGTGGTCTTTCTCATAACCGCCATTAAGATATAAAATAAGCATTTTTTAAGAAGCTAAGTTTGACAGATATTTTTGTTTTATTAGCAGAAGGGATAGTGATCCATTTTGTCATCCAATTTGAACTTTGCAAGGTTTATCTTCATCTTCTGCTTGCAATCCTGGGGAAATGGGACATGAAACAATTAAAAATAAAGGTTGATTCTTATCAATATATTTATTTTTGGGTGGACGAGCGAATCACATTATTTTTGTTGAGAAAGATCAATTTTTAGTCTCAAAATTTAGGTGTTTATTGTGTTCAAAACATCATTATGTGCTTTATTGTTTCTAAACAAAATGATTTTTGATAGATGATCTTCTTTCCTCCTACCTGGAGGCAAATGAATTGAAAGAATTTCATAATGCATAGACTTCTTGGGCGTCTAAGAAATGCTAGTAGCACACACTCTTTACACACCTTTAATGCATTCTCTACTACTATAAACCATTCACAAGGAGCCCACTGAATGATATATGAGTTCTCTGTTTAATGAATCTCATTTAGCAGTGAGCGCTCTTTTTTTCTGGATTTAATAGGTCAACAAATAATGATAATTTCAGAGGCCTCAAAAACAAAGGTGTTGTTCCTTGCATTGCCAAGGTTTAAGCCTACGTACACAAAAGTGATAATTGGGTTTCTGAATTCTGCAAAACGCCGCAGTCAAAATTCTATTATCTTTTAGAAATTAGTCCTAAATGAAGACAGTAAAAAAGATTTTCAATTCCCTTACATCCCAAACTACTTTCATGTACATGATAATGCAGATGGCCGTTGCAGCTGTTGCTCATGTGTTTGTATTTTCTGCAAAACCATATCATTTTCTTCCTTCTGCTGCATATGGAGAACTCAGAAAAGAAACAAAGGAGGCAGCCATGGAGATAGATGATGAGAATAGGCAGAAAACAGCTTTGCTAAAAGAGACATCGACTCGAGTTGAGTCTCCAAGAACAAGTGTGACGGAGAGCGTCCAGGATATTGTTGTTGAAGGTGGTCAAAGAGTAAGTTCATTACATAATCACATAATTTGCCTTAATCATCACTGTTAACCCATCACATCAATCCATCAGGTTGTCGAGGATGTTGTACTGGCAATAAATCAAGCAATAGGGCCCGTGGAAAAGGGAGTGACGAGAATTCAGCAGACCTTCCATCACAGAACGGTGGTTTCATCAGATGAGGATGAGGAAAAAGAATCCGATATACAAGTAGAGAGAGATGTCACAGAATCTTAGCAGTAAAGGGAAAAAAAATTGCTACCATGTAAATTATTAGGATGGAAATCAGATTTGAAGAATCGGGCTTTGTTCTACACATCAAGATATCATATTCTACACAATATATGGGCAATTTCTGCTTGCTTTACATGTTAATAATGAGTACATATGTTGATGCAACTTTAGAAGACTATCTTACTAGTGCTAGGACTTGCTAGAATAGACAGTATAAACATCACTCCTCTGGTACTTAACCAGAGGATAAAATGACAATAGATTTCTGTTGTTTATTTTAAACAGTAAAAATCCTGAGATATGTGTCTATTAATAAGCTAAAAGGAGAAAGTAAAACTGTATTTGACAAAAACATTTTTCTTTTCTAACAGTATAAGCATTGAAAATTGACTTTCTATAGCAAATTAAACAAGCCGGACAATATACCCTTGGAAAATTTAAACTACCCAATTTTGGCCAGAAAAAATGAACTATCAAACGGAACTGATGACATGAGCATATACATTCCAAAGCAACAACCCAGTAAACAGTAATTTCTATGTAGTATACAACAAACATACAACGGGTTTCAGTTTTCATTGCCAGAACAGCATATATCTGCACAACAGTCAAGGCAGCCGAGGCATCCCAAACCAACGCAGAGTTGAGTAATTGCATTTGCACATTGGTTGTTCATCCGGCTACAGGCCTGGATGCAGACCATGCAACAGCAGGAATTGCAGAAAGTGCTACAACAATTCGTAGCCCGCTTAACAAAGATTTCAGCCGCATCAGGCCCTTTTGGTTCATGACGTCCGGGCTGAATGTTTTCAGCAGTTGCAGCCAAGTTGCCAAATCCTATACCTAAGTGAGGGAGCAAAAACATTCGGTTCCCTTGTTCTTTTGCACCAGTCTTCTTATGATGGCTCTTTTTTGACACCTTTTTGCCATAATGTAGAAGAACGGTCAGAAAGGAAAGTAATATTTTATTAATTGAAAAAGAAAAACTAACAACCACTGTATAAATGTGAAATATGAAAGTTCCAATAAAACAGGAAAACCAACAGACTAAACTCTAGTTTTCTATGTCATGTTACCATAAATCTAATACAAAAAGGAATACATTTCAAAGTGTGAAATGACAAAAAAGTTGTTTATATAAGATTATATCCATTTTATTAGGAAAAAGAACCTCAACTTTTGATACATACTTCTTTCTTTCTATCTGATTCCTTGGCATTCTTTCGAAGATCATTCTCAAGATTTGCCATAAGCGTGTACTCGGATATAAAGCCCGTTTGTAAGCTTAGTTTTGCAACCTGGCAATTTAAATGACTTAGCTCAAGAAAAAAATTTAGAGAAAAAGAAAATGGCCGAATATCAAATTGCCAGCCTAGAAGAAATTTTAACCCAAGCACGTGAATACGCGGAGTGATAGAACAGAAACTAATAACAAACCCGCTGTTCTAAATTTTCATCTTTTGAGAGCCAAGCTTGAGCAGTAAGATACTCTATTTGGTCCCTTGCACAAATCTGTTAAAGAAAAAGCAGTGCAGGAGAATAATAATTAACAGAAAAGAAAATGAAATGAGATAACAAACTTGTGCATCTTTATTACAATGAAGGTAAACTACAATATGCAAGAGTATAGATGAAGCAAACCACTATTTTTTGTACATGCACACATTAGAAGGATAAAGAAAGCCATGGTTCTTTATGTACCCCCCAGAAAATCATAAGGATGGAATGTAAAAAAAAAGAGGAATTAGGACTAAATGTGACTGGTATATCACTCTATGCTTCATGAAATGACGGATCCTTCAAAGTTCAAAGAGGATGGCAGAGTACCAAATGGATTTCTAGCACCCATAAACAAAATTTGAGCATCCTCTCCAGAAAGTTTAGGTATAGTTTAAGGGAAAAAAAAAGACAAATAAACTTGAATGGCGAATAAGCAAGGTAGTGCGAAGAGCATTACCCTTTGTACAGGTATGTCGTTAGCCTCTTCAATCTTCATATCTATTACAAAATTACTGAAATCAGCCAAGAGCCCTTTAATTTCAAGATCTTTGGGAAAACTGCCATTGAATCTTCCAGATAAAATCAATGGACCATCTGAGGAAAGATCTGGAATATGGAAGGGGCACACCTATGACAAGATATATTGCAAATATTGCTATTAGAGTGAACCACAAGTTCAGGGGAAGTTAGATAAAATAATGGAACATATAATAACATAGGATACAGAAAAGTAATATCCATATACTTGACAGGACATATGAATCCCATCATGGCATTATTTGAGTCTTCAATCTCTAACATTTTTCTAAAGAAGATATAAAGGGGAAAAGAGAAACATAAAGAAAAATAAGTATATCCCCTAAAGGCATCAGGGAACTGCAGAATTCAGTAGGAAGAGTATAGAAACTAAAAAAGAAGCCACTGGAATTTTTTTGCACGCAGGACCTGCCACAACTCAAATTACTCCATCAAAAACAGTGGAGACGAGGCAACTGATTCCCAGTTTAGAAAATCAATACCGAGAGAAATAACATTGGGGTCAGCGCCCAAGGAATCAAGTGGACCAGACCCTGTTAGTTAAAGGCAAGTTTTGTCAGTAAAGCCACTAGAGTTAGTTAATTGGTTAGCCTGATATAAATAGTGGCAGAGAATGTAATGGAGTATAAAAGTTGGTCCAGATAGTTTAGGGTGGGAGAGTCTAGGCTCTTGAAATACTGGGGAAGCCTCTTTGTATCTTCTGAACTCTAGACATCCATTGATCTAGAGTTGGAGATTACTCAATAAACTTCTAAGTGTCCTTTTCTATCTGCACCCTATTCGTAATCCAGTTCTATCAGACAAATATCAATATTTTGAGCTGGGTTAAGGTAGAAAAACTAAAGCAAAAGTATAAAAGTCAAGAACGGAAATTAGTGAGAAGAAAAAAAAAGCAAACATGCTGACACATTTATTTCCCTTTATCTAGCCAGGTGCCAGTAAGATGTTTACCTCAACTTCATTCAGACCATTGAATATGTCTGGTGTGATATTTGCAAGAACAATGGATGAAGCTTTGTGGAAGAATTGCAGCATCTGAGACTCGATCAAATCTGCAATAAATTCAAATAGGTCATAACTTGAATTGTTGAACACCCGAATATTTTTTGTAAGGTTGAACACTCAATCAAATCAGCAATTTTACTCTACTTCTGTTTTTAATGTTTATGCACCCCTTGCAATTAAACAAGAGAAAGAGGACCTTTCAATAAACAATTGTGAAACCAGTGTCCAAAACCATTATAGGACCTCTTATTTGAATGTTTAAGGCTAGTCAGCACAATCAGTTAATCCAACTATAATACATAAAGTTACGACATACCTTAGGTTTGAAGATCAAAATGTCTCTAAAATCCAAGATGCCACTAAGCTCACAATAACAAGAACTAAAAACAACAATGACATTTATTTTTTGAATTTAAAGTTTAGAACTTGCCTGCATCCAATGCTTCAAGATGTTGGCCCCGACTTATCGTAGCAAGCATCCGCAAGAAATAATGATTGCAGAATGGACCTGGGATTGAATGTGATTTTAGTAACACTAGCGAGTAAACTCATAAAAGATTTCACAATACACAAAAAAAACACAAGAATCGATGAATTTTAATTGGGTAAGACATAATAATGAATCCAGACTTAAAATACTGGAAAGAAGAAATCATACCTATGCCAACCGTATAAATTCGTGGGGACATTGACTCGCCATTGGTCACATGATTCTTTATCACATCACAAATTTCTCTCTCATCTTCAACAGTTCCATCTGTAACTAGGAAAATAATTGGAACTGAACTTTGAGCATCAGATAGCATCTCTATTGCCTGAAAGAAAAGACAAAGTAAAAATATACAAATATACAATGCAACGCTCTACGCAATGACAGTGAACAGAAAGAACTATGGTGACCATTAACAATCACAAAAGCTAATTTGAGGGTCACAAAGACAGTAAAACTATTTGCATCAAGTTGAGCACATATTGATTCATTTGTTCAGTAGACAGTACATTACACTTTGATTTAAAAGTTTTCTTGTTAAACAATGAATGATTAGAACCAAAACATGACAAACTAACTAGAGTATTGATACACAGAAGAAACTCAAACAGTTAAAAGTACCGAGAAAACACCTAATGATGTGACTTTTAATATATTATTTTATTATTTAAATTAATATTGAATAAAAAAGGAAAGTTCAGCAAAGAAAAATATTTCTTAACGGGTGTTGGATGAATGTTCGTGCTTTAAAGTGTTTGTGTATATCTTTTTCCTACTAAAAAATGGCTTTAAATATATAATTAACAACAAATATGTCAAATAGAAACATAAAATTCAAACCCCCACCCCAAGGAAAAAAGAAAATTTGTATGAATATTTAAGTTACCGTGTTTAAAGGATGCAAAATATTCGTATCACCCCCTGCAACAAAGTTTATGTTAATCCACTCTGTGGCCCTTTCAACAGCATCCTTTGAAGCCAATTCCATTGATTTTGAAAATTGGTATATATCTCCATTAAATGCTATAATACTAAATGAATCGTCAGGATCGAGCTGAGAGAGAGCAACCGATAGTGCATTTTTTGTGTCATCAATTAGTTTTCCCCGCATGCTTCCACTGACGTCAATTACAAATACGATGTCCTTTCTAAATATCTAGACATTGAGTAGGACCAACAATGTAAACAAAATGACAATCAGAAAACTATATGTAAAATGCACACCTACAAAGTTTATAGATACTCTACAAACCTTCTTACTCTGAAGATTTCCTGGATGAATGTACATGCAGAACATATCTCTTTGATCAAAATCATCCACAGGTGCAGATTCCAAGAGAACCCCACCACTTATATGACTTGAAGATTCCTGAATTTATACAACATGCCAAAGTGCAGCTTTCAACAGCTGAAGCTACAAATAAGAATGACAAGAAAAATGGCATTGAGTCTTACAGGCATAACATATGAAAAGCTAAAATCAGTTTTTGACCACGAGAGAACATCTGCCTCATACAAGAAACCCGTACTCCCAGCATTGTCACTCACTTTCTGTAAAATCAGGGAATGCAACCGCATCACATGGTGAATTGGTTGTACATAAAAAATGAACTATAATACCACCAATAATTGAACCAAATATGAACCTTCATGGGATGACTCGATTTCTGGCACAGAAGCTCACTTCCAGCTATAGCATTCACAGTTATTTCTACCTTCTCTTTTTTCGACATTTTCCCAACAGGGTTGACAAAATCAGGAAAGGTAAACGGCACATTCAAGAAGAACTCATCATTGCTGTATAGTATCTTCTGGTACCAACTAAATTTAACAGATAATTTGGAACCTCCGTCTATCTGTTACAAGCATAAGAAGCATATGAACAAGATAACCAAACCATTTGGACCTAGAAATCATAACCTTCAGAATACACAGAACATAATATCTACCTGAGGTATTTGCAATGTAAACAAATTAGGCCCGATAAAGCCTCCATCTTGACATTGGATCATATTCTCCTTACCATTTTTGTCTTTCATATCAACCAGCAGAGTAGAATAAGACTTCCTATGAACACTGACTTCCACACCTAGAATTGAACCCTGTTAGCCAAATGGTATCAGAACACAAAATCTGCAACTTCTTTGAAGCATTATTCAAACGCATCATGATTGGGAGTCATTATGGAAACCTTACATATAGGCCAGTTTTCAAAACATTTATTCGGGACTCTTTGCACATTGAATCATAGAAAAAATTTATTAAGTTTTCACAAAGAAAACAACAGATAATGGATTTGGAACGCCAGAAATCTAGCCTAGACTTCTTATTCAAGTCCTGCAACTATAAAGTAGTGATTTATGCTTGAAGTCTTTTTATTTTAAAAGCAAGTTCATAAAAGTTATAGAAAATTCTCAACTAAAGCAAATTTTCTGTTTCCTTTACTCAAAAGAAGTTTTAGATACATGATCACGCTTGGTTGAAAAAGCCAACAGTTTATTTTCGGTTCAACACATATTTAAGATTGTTAATTAGGTCACAAAATTAACAAAAATCATAATTAGAACCTTAATATTATATCATTTTCATAAATTTATTCCTATACTTATCTGCGCTTTACCCCTTCATAAAAAGAAAACATATCTGCGCTTTACCCCTTCATAGAGTAAAATTAATTCGTAAATTTAAAAAGCATATTTTTTAATTTGTCAAATTTCATCTCACTTTTTTTTCTTATTTTTATTTCTCAGAATGTGAGTTTTTGAAAACAAAACGTTAGTTTTTTTTTTTTTGTTATAGTCATTATCATATTTTATTTAGCACCCCCCTTAACATGTGATCCTTCAGCTAGTTCTTTGAAAGAAAATAGTAACAACTAAGAAAAAAAAAAGTAAGTAAATTACAAATATCAACGTGAAACAAAAAAAAAAAGTAATTCCAAGTAAAAATAAACTTGCAGAGGAAGGAACTGAAACATGGAATATATATTTGACGCACCTGATGTGGGACGGGGACAGCGACGATGCAATCGCAGAAGCGGCTGCCGGAGACGCAGTGGAGTCGAAAGGTGGCGGATAAGGTGAGGAAGGCGGCGGCGTCGAGATGGCATTCCGCTTGAAGATGAACGGCGGTCATGTGGAGAGGAATGAGCGCGGGCGGGTCGCACTTTCCGTGGACGTAGGGCTGGTAGCTTGGAACGTCGGGGTTGTCGACGATAGCAGGATTGTGAATGACGGCGTAGAGCATGGGAGCGGTGGGGAGGAAGGCGGTGTTGGACTTCGACATGCTTGGAGCTGGCTTGGGCGGCGAGACGGCGCGGTCTTTGCCGAAGTATATTCTCTTGGAGAGGTGGAGCCCCTCCTCCACCGATTTCGAGAATTCCTCTGCCATGGCTTCAAGAGAGAAGGTAAGGAAACATCGACATGGAGTTCCTTCCTTCTTCTCAAACCACCCTCATTCCGTTTTCCGTTTCCTACGATTTTCAATGTTTGTGACGCCCGCATAAAAATAGACACACCCTCTCATACAATAACGGACACCACCCACGTTCTCCTTTTCTGACGTGGCTTCTCTTTCCAACCATTTTTTTTTTCTTCCTGATAAATCTCTTTATCCAACACCTTCTAAATATTAATTAAATGCTCTAATACTTGCCACCGCCAACAAAAATATATCACATTGCTACATAGTTCCCACTTTGCAGGTGTTAGTTCAAACTCAATTTTCTTTCATATATCTTAGTTTTGTTGTCTTCGTCATTATACATATACTCCATCTTTCTGAATAATGATTTAAGAAGGTGTTCATCTTTTTTCTTACGTCCATGACAAAACCTATTTTTCTTTTTTTCTTTTTTTAGTTTTGTTATGGTCTTAGAGCAATAATAGGTAAAATATTGCATGAATACTATGTGGTTCATATCGATTTCAATTATTCAGTTATAGATTGATCACCTTGCTTTATTGAAGAAGCAAGAGTTACAACTCTAAAATAGAAAGAATTTTTTTGTGAATGTGTCTTGAGATCTTTCTGTTTCAGTAACTTGATCCATCTGAACAGCATTTTGTTGAATCATGAGAGACACTGAATGAATTATTGCATCGTACATAATACATTCTATCGAATTCTGAAGGTTCCGAACTAAAAGGAGTAATCATAGATACTCTTCAAAAATGATATATTTGGTGGAATCAAGAAAAAGAAAAACGAAGAAAAACCAAATTCTTACTTGGATTAGGATACAAATAATTATGAACATTAGATTTTTTACCATCTTCTATTGAAAAACCCTGTTATCACGGTAAAGCTATGAAAAAACATAAAAGAAAGAAAAAGAAAGCATGCTTTGTTGTGGACATAAGAAAAAGATCAACTGCTTGAATTATCAATTATTATTCAGAAAAAATAGGAGTATACATATGTTGAGAAAGACAACAAAATTAACTGAAAACAAAAATAAATAAAAAATTCAGTTTCGAGTAACCTTATCACAAAAGTATCGGATTTGTTAAGAGCAGGCATAAATAAAATATATTAAATTAAAATAAAATACAATAGCAAATATTTCATTAAAAAGTCACATGTTATTAAATTTAATTTAATCTTTCTTTTAGTTGTTCTCATTTTATATCACATAAGTAAGGAAGTCGTGATATTGCATAAGCTACATCACTTGGTTATTAATTTTCGTCAATGATTTGACAGTAAAATGACAAAGAGACTTAATTATTTCTTTTTATAACTATTATAGCAGCAAGTAAAACAGCAATTATACCAGAGGATTAAAAATACAGTGAAACTTGAGAGAATATTTCACAGCTATGACTAAATTTCTCCCTCGTAATGAAGAGGATATATGTTATATTGAACTTGACATGTTTATACTTTGAGAAGATCCATTAAGTATACTAAATCTAAAAGTACATTCGAACTTTATATCTCAAGCTCCCAAGAAGACGAAAAATGGTATCTCCATTTCCCAATGTCTTGACTTGCAGTTGAAGAGCCGAGAATAACTCAGTTCCAGTTACTATCGTCAAATGTTCCAATACTTTAGCTTTATACCAACATTTTCTGTGAGGACGCAACTGGCCACTTAAGAAGTACAAATTATAAGCTTAACCAATATTGTACAAAAGAAAATGCCGTACTTCAAAGTATCAGGAATGGCATACTCATGTATCAAAGATCAGGTCAAAGTTCCAACCCTGCCAAGGGCATCTTGTATTGCATGCCCACAACTGCATCCTCTGAAGAGTAAGTGTGAACGACATGATTGGGCAAAAAAAAGTATGTAACATCATGTGCAGACTAGATTTGTGTAAAGAGTATTTCATTCCATGTATCAGGAATGCCAGGCAAACACCAGTGTAAGCAATCTTGCACACCAGGCTTGGCCGAAATGCTAAAATGTGATATATGACCTTCATCCCTAAGCTGAGAAAGAGCTGTTATGTCCAATATCTTGACCCTTGTTCCCTTCACTGCATTGGCTACAACTTTATCTGTAGATTCCTCACCCAATATTTCCTTTCCCACTGACATCGGTGTAGTGCTGTTACAGCTGCCTCCAGTGTTCCAATCCCCACCAACAAAATGCCTTGGGGAAATGGTCCGAAAGAATACCTTTAAACTAGGATACTCTAAAAGCTGCGAGTTCACCCACCTAACCACATTGTGAACAGTGAGATTCTTGGCACCCGCAACCACTGCTATCTTCTTGTCAGTATTTGGCACACCTCCAACATGCATTATCCACCGATTAGCATTTATCTTTCCTCGATTCCAATGGTGACCTGTGTTGAGAACCAGCACGTTAAACTTGTGAAGGAATTGGTGCAAGAACGCCGGAGGCCGGTCAAGATGTATTGCATATTCTGTCGCTGGATCATCGACATTGATGGGTTCAATATCACATAGAATTGCAGACCAGTAGTAGAGAATTGTAGTATTGGTGCTCAAAAAACGGTAAGCCCATCCATCAGGGCGAGCAGCACCCTCAGATAGAATCAGCCCATACTCCTTCCCCACATCCTCCACATCACGCGTTTCCTTCCCAGCAGTGATCATGCACATTAGAGACTGAAACTGCTGCCGGCCCAATGAGTCTCCAACAAAGGCTAGAGTTTTGTGTTGCATCCTGAACACAGCCAATGATTATCAATTAGTCAAAATTGATCCCAAAAATTTAGACTGATTTAAACTATAGAGCACAAATGTATTGCAATCCGTTGTGCAGTGAAATACAAGGTAACTTCCAAATCAGACGAAATTGATTAAGTACAGAGCCATCTTTGAAAGCAACCAGATATAGTAATAACTAAAAACATGATTAGCCTGTACCTAAACTAAATATTCAAATTACTTCAAGCAGCATCCAATGATTCAATTCCCAATCTCAGGTATCAAATCATTGAACTGAGCTAAAACAATTAGACAAGAGTCTGATCTATAAACATTAGTGAGAACACAGAATACCTTCTCAAAAATTTAGACCCTTCAAATTCCTCCACTTGACAATCTTTTGGCTGCCATCGAAGCCTTTCATATGCAAAATCTGTGCGTTGTGTCAAGCGGCAAGCCCACATCTCTGACAGCCATTGCTTGCATTCAAAACCTGAATATAAAGGTCGGCGGTTGTCTGGAACCCATTTTCCTTTTGCAAGGTTACATACTGGAAAAGGATCAACAAGAAAACAGTCCTTACTTTACAGTACTAGCAATATATGGTTCATCAATCTAACAAATTTGCATGAAATTTTCCCTGCATCAGAAGAATGACTTTGATCCTCTAAAGCATGAATGCATGAAGAGACTAAACCAGATAAAAGATATGGAACATTCAAAAGTTGAATCCAGTTTGTCTAACATGAGAGTTTCTTCGTCCCTGAATCAGTCTACAGAAATATGTTTTTGTTTGTTGACTACTACTGCTCAAAATAGTGCTAAATTGCAACTTGCTTAGATATGTCGCCTCTCGATAAGAGAAGAGAACAAACAATGAGATTATTTTCTCAACTTCGACATCATAACTATAATGTTTCAAGTTTTCTTTAGCAATAGAACTGGTTTCTTAAAATAAAATAGAGGTAACTTTTAAAAACAAGCTTGTTATTAGATAATAAGCTGAAGAGCATGCATCAATTTTCCTCAAACCATAAGGGTTAAAAGGTTTTTGTAAAATAAACTAACAAGTTGGTTTGTCAGAAAAAACTCAGAGACACTTAAAAAAAACTCAAGGTCAAGAAAACAAGTTGCATGTATCAATTTCCCTTCAAACCATCAGAAAGAGTTAGCTTCACAATAATATTCTATGGATACTTGGATTAGCTTGAACATTCCATGAATTTGGGAATTAGAACGGCATATTACATATTCATTTGCCAAAAAATTCCAATACCTCTGTTTTCTGTGGCATTATCCAAACTGATGCCAACTTCTCCGCTGCCATCATATTCATCCAACACACTGGAAAGAATTTCTACAACATCAAATGAAAGACCAAGTTTAAGTCCCAAGTTAACACGAGCTTAACAAAGATAGAAGGGGAAGGGAACAGCAAGACCACATGCCAAGGGTTGTACTGGTTAAAGGATGATAATAGTATAATCTATTCTCATTTATGAGAGAATAGAACGTAAAACAGTGGACATGATTCATCATAACAGTATAATTAAGCCAATCAACTTGATGAAAAACAACATAAGCACGTAAATAAATTAAAAATGCAACCATATAATTAGAAAGAAATATATTACGTCTGTATATGGAGAAGTTCCAGCATTCCTTTCACCCCTTGAAAAGCATTGGGCAGAAACTGCCTGAGACACAACATTAATATTTAGTTTCTTTATCCTATTGGTTGTTTTATTATTTACACGTATTAGATGGCTTTGTCACGAGTACGTTGACCACAGAGCTAATGGCCAAATTATCTTCAAATATGCTAAACAACCAAAAATAAACTACTGATAGTAAATACAAGTGCACTGTTCAGCATGAAGTTTCAAAGCTTCGTTACAAAATAATAAGACGGTATTTGGCGTCAAGGGATACTAAATAAATGGGATAATCATCTCAAAAGGATGAGATTATCCTTATCAAGAAACTAGGGATTTACATCTAGCTTCATCAAGCCAACATGTTCTTTAATTCAGACTTTAAACACTACCTCCAAAGTCCAAAATTACTAAGTAACCTTTGCAACATAAATGATTCGGCCTTCATAAATGAAAAACAAAAATAATATTCCCATGTTAGGGAATAACACACAAGTTTTATTCAAAGAAAAAACGAATGCAAACCTGAAGAAAACTGCATCAATGTTTGAGAGGAAACAAAAGAAGCACGACCAGGTGCTCTCTCCCATGACCATATAATGAACGTTGTGGACACCAGAATAATGGAAATAAGGGAAATTTCTTTACCCTTCAAGCCATAGAAGCCCACCTTCATCCTACACAGACAAAAGAAAGTTACAAACATATGAAAGTAAAGAAAAGGCAAGGAAAGGCACCCTCTTTCATTTTCAAATGTGTTGAATACTAAGCTCGAATTGAGCTAAATTACAAGCAAAATAAATAATCTTCCAACAAGAAAGGAAAAAAACAAAACCAAACAAAAATGTTTCAGCTTAAGCCAATAGTGATTTCACGCTATAGAGGAAAACCAAACGTCACTTTCTCAAAAAAAGCAAGTGATCAATCAATCTCTAAGCAGCATTGAAACAGCAAGACCTTCCTCCACTAAAAATTCCAATAAAAGTTATCAATTTCAACTAAAATGTCTTTCTTGCTAAAACATTTTCACCATGTCGGTTTTGGAAGCAACCGCGACAAATGCACAAGAAACCAAAAAACTGGAAGGGTTGATGGCATGAGCTAGCAAGCTAGTATCACAAACGGACAGATATTGAGTGATTGCGATCGTGGTATGAAAATTAACAACGGATGATTGGTTTCACACTAGAACTCACCTCAATAGGAAAAGGGGACTTCGAACCCTAAGAAAGTCTAAAAATGTGTATCGAAAATGAAGTGACTAAAAACAGAAAAAGGGTAGCGTAGATTGGAAGTGGTTTAGAGATCAGAAAGTGGTGAGTTTGTAGGAGAACCGTTTTGGGGAAGTTTCTTCTTTCTTTTCCTGTTTTAACCTCTCTTTTTTTCTCTATCTGTTCACGGCTTCTATTGGGAATGGTTAAAAAATAGGAATAATGGCATTTAAGAACTTTAATATTTTCTTTCATTTTCATTATTCTCGAAGATTCAACGACTTAAAAATATAAGTATTAAACACCTTCATACTATTATTATTTTCAATTTTTTTTACTAAATTGAGCATTAAAAAACTCTTATCTAGTGGAGCTTTATTTGAGTCAAATGTTACCACTAGAGTTTGAACTTTAAGAGTGCGCTAGTTCAATAATATCATAATCATTGATTTAGTTTCTAAATTTGTTAAAACTATTTTTACAATTTAGTTGAGTTTTCATATATGTTGTTGACTCCAACATCTAATGTCCACTAAGCAATATAGGGGTGATTCTCATTTGATCTCCGACAATGATTTTTCAAAGTTCGCGTCAAATTGATAACAATTAAATTCTTTAAAAATCCTCCATTTATGCGTGTTGTTGGGTTAGAAACGTTTAATTAGCAATTAAACGTTGAAATATTGAGTTCAATTAAATCAATTCTTTAATACAAAAGTAACAATAAGTTATTTCTTATTTTTTATTTTTTAATGAATTTTGAAAATAGAATAGATTCTACGTTAAAAAGATCAATTTTAACTAATTTGATGCCGATCATAAGATAATATTTACGGTAAACAATTATATTGTCTTCTATAATCGTATAAAGTCTTAAACATCTTTTTTAGTCCTTAAATAAAAATGCAAAAAATATTTTTTTTTCTTTGTCCCAAATTTTAACAATGGTTGATCCTAAATTTTGAAAATGATAAGCAAACGGTGTTAAAATTTGTTTATGTGACTAATAGCATTTCTACATGTGTATCCATGTGTGTCCACGTGACGTAGCAAATCTTTAGTCTCATTTGATAACAAGAACTACATTTATTGATTTTTTAAATTTGTAGACCAAACACTTAAAATTTAGGATATCATGAAATTCAATCTCGCATGATAATTATAGTTTAGGCATGTAAGTTGTCTCAATAAAAATGAAATATTTTTCTTCCCATAAAGGTTAATTTTAACATTTTTAACCATTTTTAAAATTTCTTTATCTTCAATCATAATATAGTGGGCATTTTTAAACATGGGTTTAAGAATCAGGATTCTTTGGGTGGTGGTGGAGGAAGATGCCCAGGAATCTTTGTTTCTGCAGTAAAATAGTGAAAAAGCACGATTGGGAATCCCTTTGTTTCTGCTGTGTAAGAGAGAGAAAAGAAGCACGATTGCGTAATCTTTATCTGCAGTGAAAGATATAGAGAAAAGACACAGCATCGTATTCCTTTGTTTATGCAGTAGAAGAGAGAAAAACGCACGATTGCGAATTTCTGAAACTCCGGTAAAGTAGTAAACACACACTAACCTTCTTCGGCAACCGAACCCTAAAACCCTGAATCTGTTTCGGAAAGCGAAGCCATGGCACGTGAGTTCAACGATGTTGCAGCAACGCTTCAATCCATACGTTACAACCGCGGCTCCCTCCAGCTTCTCGACCAGGTCCTCTCTTCTCTTTGTATTCCTCTTCCCTTCGCCGATTTCGTATGCAAAGATTTTCGCACGTACACTCGTGTCACGTTTCCGACAATGTTCTAATATTATATTTTAAATTTGAAAGTCCGGCTTAATGATTTCGATGTGTAGTGGCAACCATGAATCTTGGTTTTGTTTTAATCTTTACATTTCGCCACTGATTCTACTTGTTCAGAGAAAGCTCCCTCTGGAGACAACTTACTTGGAAATTCGGGATTCAACAGATGGCTGGTAAGATGTTTTAACTAGATAACTTTTTAAGTGGACAATTTTCATCTAGAATTTGGATTATGATCTTGACATCTTCAGTCAGTGGGTTCAAATTATTTGAATGTTCATAACTCTCTCAGGAATGCCATTCGGGATATGGTGGTCCGAGGAGCACCTGCTATTGCGATTGCGGCGGCACTCTCTTTGGCTGTGGAGGTGTTCAATTTAGACGGTTTCAATGGGTCAGCTGGTGAAGCTGTTTCCTTCCTCCAGAATAAATTAGAATATCTTGTCTCAAGGTGTTTACAATTCTCTGCATTTCTTAGGCAGCAATCTTTGTATTTTGGTTAATTTAAGCATGCGTTTGCCCAGTGATTAACATTTGGCTTATTGAAGTTCCTTGTGAAGAAATTAATGTGATTGTCGTGAAGTTCCTTCCAAGCATATGATTTTTAGCTTATTTCTTTCTTCATGATGCAGTCGGCCAACTGCAGTGAATCTATCGGATGCTGCGGGAAAACTCAAAGAAGTCGTATCAACTGCTGCTGCTACCACTTCAGAGGGCAGGACTGTTTTCCAGGTATTACTAAAATTTACACTAAAGGAATTCTTGCTAGTGAAGAAAGTTACATTTCTTTTTTTACCCTTTTTACTGATTTTTGGTTTTAGCCATTTGAACCTGAATATACTGAATTAACCGTAGGCATTTATAGAAGCTGCTGAAGTTATGCTTGAGGATGATGTTGCCTCAAATCGAGCTATTGGCTCTTATGGAGCTAGCTGTATTCAGCAACAAACTGAGAAAAAAAAGCTCTCTGTTTTGACACATTGCAATACTGGAAGGTGCCTTGTACAGTACCATTCCTCATTTAGTGCAGTACTACGTATAATATAGTTATCTCTTGTTTTCCATTTGTTTGATAAATTATTGATGAAGTGTTTGTTTGGACGCACTAATAACTTGATCTTTGATTAATACTCAGTCTTGCCACAGCTGGATACGGTACTGCTCTGGGTGTGATCCGTGCACTTCACAGTGCAAAAGTTCTAGAAAGAGCTTATTGCACTGAAACACGCCCGTTTAATCAAGTAAGTGCACTTTCCGTTGTATATTCAAAATCATGTGAGTTCACTTTTCCTTTTGAGAGAAGATGCATCCTGTGTTACATTTAAATATGATGATCAGTATAAGTGATTATATTTTTATTTTTTTGACAACTTGATTAATAGCATTAATTGAGAACAGTTTTTAACCACAATGATGTATATTCATTTCTGGTTTATACCGATTTGCAATTTAAAGTTTCAATAGCATCAATTTCTGAACAAGAACACTCAGATAACAGATATTCTTCAATCTGTATCTTGGTGATAGTTGTAGTTTATCTAATTAGTTATATTCAGCTTAAGTTGTCTGTGTAGTCATTCATTTGAATAAGGAAAAGAACAGAGTAAAATTTCTGGGGCCCATTAAACTAAAAAATTTCATTCAGAGGCAGAATATTGCAGGTGATGATCACGTCGATTACAGAGATCCAGAATACATATGTGTGTGTATCTATTATTTGAACAAGAACAGTAAATTGATGACACGAAAGAACAAGTTAGCTTAAGTTTGTAGTAGTTTTGAGAACACATACTATGAAATCAAACTTAAAACGATTTGGAGGTTGTGAGTACCAATCAATCGCAATGTTTAATTGCAGGGATCTAGACTGACTGCCTATGAGTTGGTGCATGAAAAAATACCAGCAACTCTTATTGCTGATTCTGCTGCAGCTGCGCTAATGAAAGCTGGAAGTGTGGATGCTGTTGTTGTTGGGGCTGATCGTGTTGCATCAAATGGTACTTTGAGTTACAATGAAAACAAGCTATAGTTTGCTTGAGCATGAAAGCTATCATCAGATTCATCTTCCTCTAAATCACATTGCAGGTGACACAGCCAACAAAATTGGAACCTACAGTGTTGCCTTGTCCGCAAAGTTTCATAATGTACCTTTTTATGTGGCTGCCCCCCTCACCTCCATTGATCTATCACTTTCTTCTGGACAAGAAATTGTAATTGAGGAGAGGTCTCCCAAGGAATTGTTGAACGCACGTGGAGGACTTGGAGAGCAGGTTGCTGCCTCAGGAATTTCTGTGTGGAACCCGGCTTTCGATGTTACTCCTGCTAATCTAATATCTGGGATCATCACGGAGAAGGTCTTTCTTACTCCTAATTTGTATGAGTTTCAGTTGCATTTTCTCCTCTAACCATTTCATGTTCTCCGAGCAGGGTGTCATTACGAAGACTTCTGATGATGCATTTGACATCAAAGCTTTCGTGCAGAAAACAGGTTAAGGTAGAGTGGATTTTATCATGTTTGGTGAGAGTGTTGTGACAGTGTCAATGTTTGGTGAGAGTGTTGTGACAGGAGGAACAACTAGTTCAATGTTGGTGTCCTTGAAAAACTAATCTGGACATAGTTATGGTTAGTAAACAAGTCAATAAGAATTCATGGAAACCGTGCCTTGTGTGGCTAAAATGGAATTGTGGGGTTTTTAAGAGCCTTTTTGGTACGCTAGTTTGATAAGACTTGATAACAAAACCTAATTGTATAACATGATTACATTTTAACATTATGCAATGTTTGGTACAAGATTTTAGCATTTTAATGTTGCACGAGATAATAGTCAAATGTTTGTTTAGTGATCCATTGTGTAACATTAGACCAGATATGATAAAAATTGTCACTACTACAATACCTTTTTCCTTAAAAATGTCGTACAGACACATAATTTTGTTGAGAAAGCTTCAAATATAATTTTTTACCGAATTGCACTTTTTGGCTCTCTAATGTAATGTATGAGTAATTTTGTTTTGTAATTTTTACTGTTCGATTTTAGTTCACACAGTGGGCAATTTTTATCTCCATAATTTTAATAGATTGATTTTAGTTTATGCATTTCAAAATGGAGGATTTTAATTCCGTCGATGATATAATTTTAAACACGTGTAAGATGTGATAAAATCGTACGAATATCTATGGACATACACTATTTGTTTACAAATTAAATGGTTTAATATAAAGTATTAAATAATTCAATTTTAAGAAAAACACCGTATGTGTTAAAAATATTAGACTTTCAAGTATGAATTAAAATCAAATGGTTATGTAGAAATGAATAAGTATAAGTTGAGCATAAATGATAAAAAGTTATTAACTTATAGTCTTGAAATTTGCAGTGTTGACCTCCTAACTCATTAGTAAATATATTTCCATTATTTTCTCACATTGAATTAGTATAAAAAATAAAATAAAATTGCAAAAGTCATTGTTCAACTTGAAACAAATTAGTTAATATTATTGAACTTGAAACAAATTAGTAAAATGAGTTGGTTTATATCAAAATTATTAATTGTTTATTATATGATGGAGTTGGTTCATACATCATATTTAAATTTACCATTATAATAAACAAATTAGTTAATATTATAGGAACTCAAAATCAAGTGAGCATCCAACATCACACCAATAAATAGATCGCATATTTTTATACAATAGATTATCTAATTTGCTTATCTAGATAATTTTATTTCTTCCTTCCTTAATCCAAAATATCATATTATAGTTCCAAATAGAACTAAAATAGAACAAATTAAATAATCCTATTATAGACAAATTATTTTCACAAATAAAATTTTCCAATCAACTAAATAACCAAATTAGTTCAATATACCAAAATTTTAATTTCAAAATCACAATCCACACATCAAACATATTTCAATCAATCTAATTAACAGACTTGCTTTACTTGGTGAAGAAAACTCCTTACTCAAAACTCTTATTAAAGTTATAATTTTCACATATGTTCTAACTACTTACACAAACATCATATCATAATCATAAACAACCACAATTAAACACATATTTACTTTGAGTTATTTTCAGCGCATACATGAATTTTAGAATCACGTGTGTCTCAAAATATTAAACTAATAAAAAAAATACAGTATAAAGTAAACATACTCCATTTTATATTTTAATAGGTCAAAATAATATGTCTCTCTATTGTAAGTCTATTGATGGTCTCTGATCATCAAATAAATGAGAGACAAACTTACAAAGTTAGAGAAAACGTAGAAAAAACTTTAGAAAATATTTATAAAAAAATAATAATTTCTTTTTTTTATAAAATGAAACTCAAATAACATAAAGTATATTTATAATTAAACATTTTATCCATAAAATAATAAAATAATCAAGTATTATATCTAAAATCACCGATACTATTAAAACATTTTTCTATATTTTATAAATGTCTCCAAATAATTTTAATCGTAAATATATTACGTATTATCTCAATTAATATAATTAATTATCAAAATTAAATAAAAATATACCCAAATTTAAATGAATAAAATAAATATAGCACTACACAGACAATTTCTTTTTTTTTCATAATTGATATATAATCTATTACTATACAATTAGTAATTCAAAAATAAAAACATCATTAAATACAATTAATATTATAGTATAGTATCATTGGATCCCTAAAAGATGTGAATGTTGTAGCAAAATTAGTTATTTAAGTTTAGAATGTTATAACGTGAAGTTATACTTTCGTAGTTAAACATTTAGGTTTTTAAATTTTGTTTTAGGTAAGCGAGTTCATATAACTTGTTACTAATAACCTTGTATAATTATGGTTTGTAATTATTAAATTGATTTTAATATTTATGCCTTAGCAAAATTAGTAGCGAAAAGTGATGAAAGGAGGAACATGAAATTACACAATAGGAAATCCGTTTCCTAGAAAAAGTCTTCCCTGAATTTAAACGTTTATCCTTATATTTTTCAAGAGCAAATAATTATTTTGTTAACAAAAAAGAAAACTTTGTAGAAACTTAAATTTCACTATTTATTTAAAATCGATTAAACAATGTTTTTATATCACAGGGATGCTGAAAATAATTCACTATCTATTTTTTCTATTTTACAAACGTAGAACGATATACATAAAAGACCGACATATTCATTCGCTGTCCAATTTCAATTTTTGATTCATTGGGAGAAAGAAAAACCCGCGAACGGCTTTGCACCGAGCAATTCGCGAAACCCTTCGATCAAAGGTGCTAACTTTCAGTGCATTTTCAAACGATTTTATTCCTAATTCTTCCGCTGAAGAATTCGTTGATAGTTTTTTTTTTTTTTTTTTTTTGGCAGGTTGGAATTGAAATGCAGAAGAAGTCGACATTGCCACTGAGCGACGCGAATGCCAACAGAAAGAAGAAGGAAGTGCGGAACAAGGAAACGTTGGTGAAGCTTCTAAGATGGCATTTTGGGTACCCTGATTTTAGGGGCATGCAATTGGACGCTATTCAGTCGGTGCTTGCAGGTGAATTCACCTTTTCCTTTCTACAAGCATAGAAGTGAACTGTGATATTTTCCTTCGTGTTTTGTAGTAATTAGTGCCTCAGAGACTGTTGATGAGTGTAAACTAACGGTTTCAATTCAAGTCGTGTTCTTTGTATACTAAAAGTGAGTCTTTGCTTAAGAATGGGAACTTAAGTTGGAATTTTCCATTGGTTTTGGACTCTTTTTATGCAGGAAAGGATTGTTTTTGTCTTATGCCAACTGGGGGAGGCAAGTCAATGTGTTATCAGATCCCTGCATTGGCAAAACCAGGAATTGTGCTCGTTGTATCTCCTTTAATAGGTGGAGTACTTTCTTCTTTTGTACATGTTTCGTCTTTAGCTGTGCTTGTTGCTGTTTGGTAATTCACATAATTTTTTATGCTAGGATACTACTGTGATATCTGACTTTTGTTCTGCTGACAGCCTTAATGGTAGGCATCTTTTGGTAATTCACTTGATTTTCAGAAATGTTGATTTTGAGTTGAGTTTGTTTTGGCTGATTTTTTTTCTTTCTACAAGTTAGGAAAACCAAGTAATGGCACTGAAGGAGAAAGGGATTGCAGCAGATTTTCTCTCCTCAACAAAAACAGCGGATGCTAGAGTAAAGGTGAGTAAGTTGTTAAAATGCTGATTTTTTATGATAGGCAATCTGATGCACGATAATCCAACATAGTGGGGTTCTGGTTTAGATGTAAGCCGTCTCACCTTGGAAGCAGTCCAGTGTTACTGATACTAGGATTTCAATCATGACTGATTCTATCAACTTAAAAGACAGTAACTTTATTATTGCATCAAGGCTCATCATCATCTTTACTGTAATAATATATCTACATATATCGAAGTGAAATAGAATTGTAGGTAATATAACAATTACAATAATCTCAATAATTCCAGATTGTGGATTTGATTACATTGGAATTAGTTTGGTACTTCTATTGAACATGAATAGTGTCTTTGTCTGTATATATGTGTATTTTTTGTTCGGGGAAAGGGAAAGAATCCATGCCAAATTAATATATATGCATGTGTAATAAATTTAGCCCCTTTAACGTAAAGAGATATTGATAAGTATCAAAGCACTTGGGAAACCCACCCTCGAAAGTCCTCTCCATGTTGGGACTTAGGCACCCCATGATACCAAAGTTCCTATCATGTGTAAAGTGAGAAAGTGAGGAATTATCTATCAATTTATAGTTACGAAAATGTTATAATTGAAATCAGTGTTGCATAAAACCCACTTTGTTTACTAATCTCTTCACGTTAGAGTTTAGAGGAGCTAAGTCCATATGTATCCAATTCCTCACTGTTCCATAGCGTTATTGATTCAGGAAACTGATTTTTACCTTTTATGATTTAAGATTCACGAGGACCTTGATTCTGGAAAACCTTCGACAAGGCTGCTATATGTGACTCCAGAGTTAATAGCAACACCAGGATTTATGTCAAAGCTGACAAAGATTTATACTAGGGGGCTGCTAAATCTTATTGCCATAGATGAGGTGTGAGCTGGGAAGACCATTTCAATTTTTTAATCTGCGGGAATTTACTTGCTTTCTTAGTAGTTTTGCTTGTGCAAAATTTTCAGGCGCATTGCATCTCAAGTTGGGGTCATGATTTCAGGTTTGTCATACATTCTGCTTTCTGCAACAAGCCAATTGGAGTTTATTGTCGTGCTAGAATTCTTTCATGATTATCTTATAGGACCTATATGTTTCCTTCTGCTAAGACAATAAATTTTATAGAGTTAATAATTTTGTAATGCCCTGCCTAATTAGATTCATCCTCTCTTCTTCTCTGTTCACATGTATAAATGCTTGATTTTTGTATTTACTTTTATCCTAGTGCTAAACCTATAACATTAATTTGGTAAGTGCTTGATTGTGCTTCAATAATAGGTTCCAGCTGAATTCCATTAATGTTTCGATTATCTTTGCCTTTTGGATTTTCTTTATCCAATATCTGAAGGTTTGATTAATTTTGGGGTGTGTGTTTAATTTCCCATATATACATATAGATTAGAGTTTATCATCATGATACACAATTCTCTTTTCCTTCTCTATTTTGGAGCAGACCTAGCTACCGTAAGCTTTCATCTTTGAGAAGCCACCTACCAGATGTACCAATATTAGCTTTGACTGCTACTGCTGCACCAAAGTGAGTCTCCTTAATTTAATTTCTTTGATATAATTTGCTTTTTTTTTGTCATGTTTTAATTTGTTCATGTTTGCATTTTACATTCAAATTTATGGTTTTGCAAGCTTTTATATTTTTTTGAACAGTAATTTGTCAATTTTGACATGGTTTTGCAATTGCTATTCTCCTATAAGTGAGATAGATGAAAGAGTTACGATCTATTTACACCAAGTATAAAACTTAGTCAAAATCAAACCTTCAATAACTTTTCATAGAATACAAATGTAGTTGATCCAACCGATGAAGTTTGCTATCTTAATGATCATGTCTATCATATTTCATATGATTTTAAAATTTGTATAGATATGTTATCTAATAATAAAATTTACACATTTTTAAATATAATATTATCCATTAAGTGATGTTATAACCTTTTAAATAATTTTGAAATTGTATGAAATTTTGTATTTATGATTTAATTAATAAGAATATGAAATTCAACTGTTGGATTGATTAATGTAGAGGGAAATGGTATGCATTCATGTGAAAAATCTCCTTGTGTGTATAAGCACAACTGAGGAACATATATACATATTTCACACATAGCATTACATAAGATGGGCCCAAGTTTAAGTACGAAATATATCTAACACTCCCCTCAAGTTGGAACATATAAATCTTATACACCAAGCTTGTTACATATATAGTCCATCCTAGGGCCCTACAGTGATTTGGTGAAGATATTAACCATTTGGTCACTGGAATTAATGAATTCAATGGTAACGTCTCTAGATAAAATCTTTTCTCGAAAGAAGTGGTAATCTATCTCGATATATTTGGTCCTCTTTTGAAATACTAGATTTGAGGCAATATGAAGAGTAATTTGGTTATCACAAACAAGAGTCATCTGTGTAACATCCCCAAATCTCAATTCTTTAAGAAACTGTTTGAGCCAAATCAACTATGAGGAATAGAAGAATGGTAGAGATATTTACTATCATGATCACTACGGAGTGTATGAATAGAACAATTAAATTTGCATTCTGTAAAAGTTTATTGAAGGTATGATTTGACTAAATTTTACACCTAGTGTAAACTTATCCTAACTTGTGTAAATATATAAATGTAGAAACTTCCAGTGTATTTTGTATCGTGGAAGAATTTTTTGCTATTATGGAATGGCCAAATAATTTTTGGCTTGTTGTTCTGTCAAGTGCCCTGCTGACCACAACGATCACTGCACATTCTGGGTTATATTTTTGGTGCACGCATTCTCTTTTGATCTGATCTAAAATTTTTATGTGATGAGGGGAGACAAATGAGAATGACATTGTGGCATTGATTCCCTGGATGTTCTTTTTCTGTAGGGTTCAGAAGGATGTAGTTGAATCCTTGCGGATGCAAAATCCATTAATACTCAAGTCTTCATTTAATCGTCCAAATATATATTATGAAGGTCAGTTCTGCTTTGCCGAATGATTCATATCTGAAAACAGTTAAGCTTTTGTGGCATAATTTTTATGCTAGTGATGGTGAAATATAATTCTCCTATGTGACATGTAATGTGACTGGCGCAATAAGTAATAAATCAGTCCACACAGTACATAAGTGTTTGTCTATGCTCCTCTTAATAATGAAGATACAATGACAGAGGATAGAAGAAAGCAAAAAGAACAACACGCTGTTCTATTTTGGCTATTTGAAACATTCAAGTTACTGCATGAGTTTTGTTTGTGAATTGCTCTAGATGTTGATTTTGCATGAGATGAAGCTTATAATTTATTCAAACAAATCTGGTTTCAATTCTTGATGATACAGTTAGATACAAAGATCTATTGGATGATGCTTTTGCTGATTTATCTAATACACTCAAATCTCTGGGAGATGTCTGTGCAATAGTGTATTGCCTTGAACGTTCAATGTGTGATGACTTATCAAGTAATCTATCCCAAAGTGGCATTTCATGTGCTGGTACTCCTTCTTTTACATATTTTTCTGTCTTTACTAATTGATTGTCTACACCTACTAGTTCACATAGTATATTTTATTTTGGGTCTTTTCAGCTTATCATGCAGGATTGAATAATAAAATGCGAACTTCGGTGTTAGATGATTGGATTTCTTCTAAGATAAAAGTTGTTGTTGCCACTGTGGCTTTTGGGTATGCTTTTCCCTTTTTATGTTTGTATCTAATGCAATTATTTCTTTGAAGCATGCAATTACATGTTGGTGCGTGCTGTGGGGGGTTTGATGAATTTTTTGGCCCTGTTCATGTAGTGGCCATAATGGATTGCAATTATGTCTGGCATGATACTTGGTGCGACATCTACCAAGCTAAAATGCTCTGTGATGGGAGTTTTGTAGAGACCAAGTGCCATGGAGCCATGATGGTGCAAAAGCATGCTGTTAACCATGCTTTCATCATTCCTTAGTCCAATGTTGATTTGGCCTGTATAGAGATTGAAAATATTAAAATGCAATAAATTACTAAAATTAATTTTATTTTCTTACAACGTGTAGCAGAATGGGTCAAAGTGTGAGGAACAAAAAAATGTGATTAGAAATCTGAGTATGAATATTTTCACTTGTGTTAAAGTATAGATACATTCTTTTCTGGGTTTAGTATGATGCAAATAACTTTTGATTTATTTGAGGTTGTGATGTATTTCTTTCCATTCTTCCTAATCTCTGCATGGAGCTGTGCTGTTGCATGTAGTTACTGAGCCTTTGGTCTTCATTCAGAATGGTAAGTGGGGATTTACTATTGGTTTGATTAAATTTTTTTGATATTTTTAATATTGTAATCTTTATTTATATTATTATACTTGTGCTTTGCTGGTTATAATGTGATCAAATTTACCAGGGCATTGATAGAAAGGATGTCAGAATTGTTTGCCATTTCAATATTCCCAAGTCAATGGAAGCATTCTATCAAGAGTCCGGCAGAGCTGGTCGTGATCAATTGCCATCTAGAAGTCTGTTGTACTATGGGATAGATGATCGCAAGAGAATGGTTGGCTTACTAGAGACTTTACTCTTCTTTTTCTTACTATACCTGTTTTCTTAAATTATAATCTGTATCAGGAATTTATATTAAGTAAATCGGGGAGCAAGAAGTCACAGGCATCTAGTTCGCAAGAAGAATCATCCAAAATATCCCTGATTGCTTTCAATCAGGTGACTTCTTGTCCCTGGGTGATTTTTTTTTTAACGCAGTATCCCTGCACCTTGCCGTTATATACTTACGTAATGGAATGTATTTGTAACTGACTGTAGATGGTTGAATACTGTGAAGGATCTGGATGCCGCAGGAAAAGGATTCTTGAGAGTTTTGGGGAACAGGTAATGAAATATCTGTGGCATGCTTCATCTTAACCTCTGTGGATTATTAACTTTAATTGTTATGAGCCAGGTAGCTGCATCACTATGTGGAAAAACATGTGATGCCTGCAGACATCCTAACATAGTTGCCAGATGTTTGGAGGATCTCAAAACTGTTTGTGCTCTACGCCATAAAAGTGGTTCATCTCGTGTTTTTATTACCAGGTGCTATTCATGAGTAAAGAACCCTCTTATGCATTAGGAATTGAACTTGAAGTTGATAAACTGAAAACAGATTGTGAATATTTAGCTGCCATTTTTTTTTTTTTTTTGCTTGAAAAATTTATGAATGGTATAGGTGCACATGCAGGCCATACTTAGTTTACTTCATCTGACATAAAGCTAAGAAATATGGCCATATGGGTATAAAGATGGTACTTCAATACAGCTCTTGGCATAAAGTTGTGCCTTTTTAGTGTGAATACCATGGGACTTTCCTCCCTTGAATTGGGTCAGAAACATAAAAGGAAAAGAAAGCAAGGGAATTAAAACTATTGACCATTGAGTAGTTTCGTCCAACATAAGGATTGTGTATGCTCTGACTTCTTGTTAGTAACACTTTACGGTTATTCTTTGTGTATTTCATTATTGGCCTGATGATGATTGCCTTCTATTATATGAATTAATCCAGTTAAATGATACCTAGTTTCTTATTTATTGACAAATTTAATTTTTCAGTGCCACTGCCGCAATTAATGGAGAACAGTTATCTGAATTCTGGAATCGGGGAGAGGAAGCAAGTGGATCAGAGGAAGATATATCTGATTCAGAAGGTAGAACTTATTTTTGTTGCCTGTGTTTTCACTATTGGGGAGAACAAGTGTTTATTAGACCATAATTTACGTGGATAAATTTTCGCTTGCAGATGGTAATGACGTTGTGAACAACCTAACCAGGTCAAAGCTTCAATCCAGATTGGGAGTAAATGAAAAGCTTGCTATGTTACAACGGGCAGAAGAAAACTTCTACAGAAATAATAACAGTTATAAACAGGTTTATCTTTATTGGATTATATCCACGTTGTTGGTTAAAAAACGTAGATTCTCCATAGTTAGCACCTTTGGGTGGTAACAGCAGGAAATGTTTTTATAAGCAATCTGTATTGGGAAAGACAATACAGTTCTTTTGTAGTATTTGCCTATTTTTTTCATAGTTCATTACTGTTAAGATCTATGAAAATACATTTTTATTCTGTCTGTATACCCACTCATCTAATTTGATAACAGAACAACAAAGTTGACAAGAATGCTATCTCGGATCCAATGCGAGGATCAAGCAGGCAAAGGTTACAAAATGCTCTAAAACAGGTTCACCAACGGCTTGACAACAAGTACGCTTAACTTCTTTTTTTTTTTTGTTCTATTGTTGACGTGCAACGGTACCTTGTTCAAAGATCAAATTATTATTGTGCCATGGGTGTATTATTTAAATAGCAAAACTAATTCTTTAACCATAATATAATGACAATGCAACCACGAAGATGATGATAAATTCACCTTAAATTATATCACAGCTAAATTAAAGCGACCACAGTTGGAATATGAGCTATTTCCTTACTTCTTTTATTACGTTTGTTCAGGATTGAAGTGGATACGTCAGCATCTTTTCTTGAAGATGAATGCTACAAGAAATATGGGAAGGCTGGCAAATCATTCTATTATTCGCAAGTGGCAAGTACTGTAAGATGGCTGACGACTGCTAGCTCCAGCGAATTGATGAACCGACTTTGTGCAATTAATGCTTCTGCTGAAGCTGAACAGTCCCTTACGCCAGCTGAACAGCCCTTCAAACCGCCACCTACTTTGGATCCTTGTGCAGAAGATGATACCAGCAATGAATACTCTGGTAATGCTAGATCAGAAACTTCTCCGTGTATTGTGCCAATGGAAAGCTGTTCGTTTAATAATACCAACTTGCCACAAATACCATCCTTCTCTGAATTCGTAAATAGTAGGAAAACAAAAGGGGACCAGTTAAATGACACAAAGAAGCATTCAAGAATCGAAAAGAGGATGAGGATGCAGTAAATTTACTTTTGTAGATACTAACTATTAAAGTTTTCAGATTTTAGTGGCATAATATCAAGTGCCAACTTCGGCTTTTATAAATCAGATAGTATTGTTTGAATAGTTTGTCTCATTAGCATAAAATTCCATTTACTGTAATTTCTTTTATGTATTCTTTTTATTTTAGTGTGTTGAATAAAGAACATGTCAGTCTCTTAAATCTATCTGCGCTAGTTGTCAGAGAAAAAAAAAACTGACATACCTAATCATTTGAAATTGATAGAAAACTCCATTCTAATGGCCTGAAAAAACAAAGTTGTAGTTTTTTCCTTGAACACACAATTTTCTTATAGTTTTGACAGGCAGTCATAAAATTATTGTAATTAGGTCCCTAAACTATTTTTGAAATCAGATCCTTAAACCGTATTTGTTATTAGTTGATTTCATATTACTTTTTACGAAAAGTAAGAGCAAATGAATGTGGGGTGTAGAAGAAATGACCTTGATCTAATGAATGTTTAACGTTCGAAAAGATTTAAGAATTTTAAAAATGTCTAAGTGAAACATAAAGAAAAGACATGGAGACCTTATCATGAATATCTACCCTATATGCTTAGTCTGCATCATACATATAAGGAGATGCTTCTGTTTTGCATGATCCAAGCTGAGAGATGGCCCCTTATTCAAGACTTGAACTTCACCATTCTACGCAGCATTCAGTGGTAATTTTCCAACAAAATTGGAACTAAGACTACCAAAGTAAAGATTATCCTCAAACTCCAAAGCTGAAGTCACAAAATTAATGACCTTCCCATTACTATCTTCCAACTTTCTAATTATCTTGCCATCAGTTCCCACATTCACCACCCTTGCTCTTCTCTTCAGATCAGCCACAAAGTTAAAGAGTCTTGGAGATGAAGCAATAAGGTGCTTCGTTATCTTGTAGTTGTACATAAACTCCAGCCTTTCAGAATTCAACTGTTACATCAGTTTTCAAAGAAAACAATTCAGTATCACAGTAAGATTAAGATTGAGTTAAACTTAAACTTTTCTTAAGAATGATAAAGTGAATTAATGATTAGATGAAAGAAAAAGAGAGAAAAAAACCGTAAATTTAATTTTAGTGCTAATACTTTAGAAAAATAAGATTGATTTGATAAATTTAAAAAATAGATAAAGATAGATTATTAGTTCAACTTACTTCGTTATTAAAAACTAACGACTTGATACCACTTTGTAGACAACAACTCCCTACTTGTAAAAAAAAATTTATTCATTATTATTGCTGTTCATTCATAATATACAATATAATTTATAGACTCACAACTACTAATGCATTAACTAACCACAACAGTTAGTTTCTTACAACGACTAGTTATAATGTCTAATACATTTAAGTTTATTAAAACACAACACGACTAATATTTTTTATCGATAAAAAAAAGAATAAAAAAAAGAAAAAAAAAAACTCTGTAATACCTGAATCAAACCGATCCAGAAGGATCCATCAGGAGCAAGATTGATATTATCAGGTGCACCGGGAAGGTTTTCTACGAAAATATCTGTTTTGCCTTTGTTTTCTCCTTTTAACCAATACCTGAGACACCTATATCTGATTCACACAACACTTATAACATGAGACAAAAGAAAATTAGAGATAACAGAAGAAAGTGTTGTTTTAAGATTAGAAAGTGGTACCTCCAAGTTTCACAGATCAAAAGAAAATCTTGGTCCTTGGAGAGTGCAACTCCATTAGCAAAGGCAAGATTATCGAGAAGAAGAGCAGATTCATTGGTTTGGGCAGTGTACTTGAAAAGTTGTCCATGAGGTCTTGCCTCTAAGAAATCCAAATGCCAATGATGCATATCAAATTTTGTACTCACAATGCTGAAATACACATTCCCATCCCAGTCTTCTATTGCATCATCTGCAAACCTGGTTCCATCCAATTTTCATTTCATTCTCATTACTCTTTAAAATGCTTCAAACTTTTTATTTTTCCCACAATATGAGATTATCAGATTGAAGCTACTAAATTAAAATTAGTAATGATAGTTATAATATTTACCAGAGGTGTAGTAGTCAAAGTACATGAAAAATGGATGATAATAATTATTATAGTTGAAATAATAGAATATATATACATATATGTATAAATAAAATATATGTATAAAGAAGATTCGTGTAGACATCTTTCTCTCACCTTTAATTTTATTCTAAAATTAATTACTCTCTCTATTAATTTACAAATAATTATTTATTTTAAGAATGAGCTTATTTTAATAAAATTATTTTTAAAAGGTAATATATATAAGTTCTTAGGTGAAATCTTGTAAGGATTTGCTTAGATACGATAGAATGAGGAACTCTGATACGTAATTATCGAAGTTTTTGACGTTTTTGTCGGAATAATACGTGTTTGTGGTGTTAAACATTTTTGTTTCTCAATGACGACTTCTACATTGATAAGTTTGTCGTGGATTTAGGGTTACCATTTATTATTTCTTCAACAAGCAATTTAGGGTTTCGTGTCAAGAAATTCTTCTGTCACCAACTTGGACAGTTCTTCTAATTATCTTATTTCACATTTTAAGTTATTCCATTTGTTCGGTTGCCAGTGTTTTTTAAGTATGAACAGGAAAATCATATTGATGTCATTTTGAAGGTTGATTTGTGTTACATCTCCACAACAACTTCAGCATCATAAACTAGTTTAATACATTTGAAACTAAAATAATCGTGAAAAAGAAAATAAAAGAAAATTCGAAAGCTATCCCTTAATATAAGTTCAAATTAACTAGGAATTATAAGGAAGATGCATAACGATATATTCTGATTAATCACTATTTTTTTCCACGTCAAAATCTTAATGAAAGTTAAAAACTTGATAATTAAGTTCTTTAAAGCTATTATATATATTATCACTATTAAATTTGTATTAAACTACATATAAATATTTAATTCGAGTTTGAAAAATGTTTAATCTTGTAAGTTGAAATTAGCGTAAGTTATTTTTATAAATTGTTCGTTTGTTGGTGTAAATTAAGCCTTTCCAAACCAAATATTTATACTTAGGTTTCTGTCCACCCATTAAACATGGTCCTGAAATCACAACGCAGATTCGTTTTCCTATGTTGGTCCCACTCTTCTGCATTCTAACGTGAACCTTGACAGTTACGATACTATTTTTGTTTGTTTTTATGTCTTTTTTTTCACTAAACATTTATGAATTTATTTATCAAAATAAACTCTTTTTGGGATTGAAGGTTAAAAAGTCATATTCTACCTTCATTCATAACCTCGGAAACTGAAAAAAAAATAGAGTTGAAAAATGACTTTGGAAAGTAAACAAGTTTAGTTAAATAAACAAATTGTCGCGAAGTTTAACAGGGTAACAGGACGGACGGATCTTCTTTGGACACAAGCTGTCGTGGTCCTAAACTTTAAAAAAATTTGTATTTGAAAATTTATAAAAATTAAATTAAGTAAATATATAAATTTTAAAGATATTATTTTAGTATATATATATATATATATATATTTATTTATTTATTTATTTTTCCTAATACTAAAGTTAAAACTACTTCCATTCAATGAGTGTCACATATGACTAAACATGACAACATATCAATTATTGATACTTTACTGAATTTAGGTAAATACAAACACATTAACCACGTGGTGTTTTTCTTATATTTTTTTTGGTACTTTTGTCGTTTTGGAAATCACCTTAGAGTAATGAGTTAGCATATAGAAAGGACAAAAAGGAAAACATTGAAGTGTGTTAAAATTAAGACATAGAAATAGTAACCATGCAATAAATTCTGGGACAGTAACAGAACAAAGCAATCTGAAAATGAAGCGTGAGTGTGTGGGACTAACCTTATTTCAGAACCATCGTTAGCATGTGAAGTGAGAACACTGATACCATCTTCTCTAACCCTCAGCAAACCCTGCAAATCATAGTTTTTGCCAATTTTATTATCCTTAAAACTCTTCAAATGATAGAACTCCCAAAATGTGAAAACATATATAACTTCAAACTTTTTAAAGTGTCTGTTGTTACGAGAAAGTTTATCAGAATGTTCCGAACATACAGAACATGCTTTTGAGAACAGTTTAATGTTGTTACATGTGGATTTTAAGTCTAACTCAACTCCATAAATTCAGTTTGTAAGATGAGAATTACACAAATTTATTCAATTCTAAAATAAAGATTACACCTATTTATATATTGTGAATTGATATTATTTCTGGTCGACTTACCCTATCAGAGTCGCAAACAATGATACCACCTTCTTTAGATTCTGTGACTCCTATCAAGGTATCACCACCGATATACTTCCAATTCTCCCAATTTCCATTTCTGAGCATTCTTTTAATCCAACCATCTCGAGTAGCAGTATACATAGTTCCTTCTTTATCCACACAAAGATCTTCTGGTTCCTTCACATGTCCATCTCCAAGTTTAATGATGTTCTGTTCCAAAAACAGCAACACAGCAAGTAAAAACACAGATTCTTATTCAACTCCATAACAAAACCATGTTACAATAGTATCAACTTTTCACCTGTAATTTGTTGTCTCTGGTTGTTGTGGAAGGTTTGAGATCAAGCAAAACTGGATCAATGGGTGAGAAGAAAAGGATTTGAACTGTGAGAGCCACTAAAACTGCTAGAAAGAAGCTTGAGAACAGTGTTACTAAGGAAGCCATGTTCTAATGTAATGTTGTGGTAACTGATGCAAAAGTTTTAGTAATAGGTGACTCTATTTATCTAACAATTTTTTTCACCAGGAACCGCTTGTGTGGTCATAATTCGAGCATGGATTTTTGTTTAAATATCTTATCTTTTTCTCTGACAAGTATCAATAATAATCAAATTAGAACTGTGCTATGTAACTTATTTTAATTTTAATGCATGAGTACAAAAGAAAGTAGGTAATAAACGGACAACGTCCAAACTCCACCGATTTGAAAATAAATGCAAAATGTTGAAAAAAAAATAAGCAAAATGGTGAATTTTAAAGAATCATGGAAATAGGTAAGTTGTATTTGAGAATACCACTGATCATTCATCAAATTCGATCTATTAATTACTATTATTCATAAAAATATTAATATAAAATCTAGGCTTAAATATTCTATTCCAAACTTTACTATTTTTTTGTCACTAAATTTTAAGAATGAGATGATCATTCTTAATTCAAAGACATAAATTTTTTTATGTATTAGATGACGTTCAAAGTTAATAATTAATTTAAAATATATAATAGGATAAACAATTCAAACACAATAATGTAATTAAACATAAAAAAATTTAATATAATAAATTTAAAAAATTATATGTATTCAGTTCAGAAGAAAAAAAATTTCAATTTATGAAAAGTTTAGAAAGTTAAATATATTTAATCCTAAAATCTAAATCTTACTTTTAAAGCCTAATGTAAAAAGTAGATCTCACTTTTAAGATATTTACTTTAGAATTTCAACGTTGAACAACAGATAACATGCTTTTCAAGTGGAAAACTTATATTTACCTTTTCTTCGAGATGAATAAAAAAAAAATCAACAAATAAATGATAACTCTGACCCATAATGTTACTACCAAAGACATTAACACAAGAGGACAAAACTGGTTCAATTTTTTGATACCAAACAAGTTTTCAAAATGAAATGGAAACTAAAACCATTGCTACGTCACATTTGATACCAACCACTCTTATCCCTTCCTTCTTCTTTCCTAAAATTACATCACGTATGTAGAAGAAAAAAAAAATCCAAAATATGTAGTATCAAAATTTCTAAGGATATAATAAATTATAATCTTAGTCTGCAACTTGTAGCATATACCAAAGCACAACTCAACCCCGAGTTAATTTTTCATATAATAATATCAATATATATTCGGTCAGAGATATTTGAATTTCATGTACTTAAACATATTTTAAGATATTTAGAACTAACTATATTTTTAAAGATATTATTGTTATTAATCAGTCAGAATATAATGATATGATAACTAATTATTTTTAGAAAAATTATTGATAATAAAATCTGATTCAGGTAATTAAATTTATTATATGATCTTTATATGTGAACTGAAAAAGTCTAAGTATAAGATACCATTAGTCGAAGTACTCATTTAATTATTTTCTTACTTGACGTTAGAAAATGTTAGAACATCTTATGTACAAGTGAATCTCTCCTCGAAGATTTAATACTCATCATCTAAGCTAGCTCAACTTTTGAAAACTCTTAAAAACCTTACTTTCTTCATTTCAAAAGATTTTTTTTTTCATTGAGATTTTTATTCATTTCATGTAAGAAAAATATATAAGTCATATATCCAACTTAAACTTGAAAAGAAAAATCATAGACACTGAGAAAACAATAAAATAAATCTAGAAATGAAATGGTTAATTTGTGTCATTTTGGGATAATGTATGTTGGTTTAATGTTTTTTAGTCCCTTCAATTAGTTTTAGTCCTTATGTTTTTTTGTTGGTTTTGATCATAGATGTGGCATGTTAAAAACATATTGAGAGGGGAGCCGTAGAACTCCAAATTGTTGGTTTTTGATGATGCCCATCCATCGACTAAGTCTATATTAGTAAATTGACTCTAGAAATTGTTGTAAATCAAACAAAATGTTTATAAAATCAAATTAATTACAACATAATCAATTAAGATAAGTTTTGGTACAAAACAAATTTATTTCAAAACATGTACCTGCCTGCCAGTGATATGTATTAATTGATTAGTCCCCTAATCTAATCAATTAAAACAAAACACAATCACAAGATTTCAAAACTGATACCATTGATCTGTTTAATCGATTAAGTCACTAATATAATCAATCAATAGAAAAGACATTTGTAGGTTTTCAAAACTAAAGAAAAGCAATCAATTAGGTTCATAATCGATTAATATAATTAATGGACAAATTTGTCTTTAAAAACTAACATCTTACACATTTTTAAAATCACGAATTTTGATTTATAAATCAAAGATTGTGAGATAGAGTCACTCTTGTGTTCTTGGAGAAAACATTGTTGGATTTTCTGAAATTCATCAAGAAGCAATCAAGATGAATTTGATTTTAACACTTCTTGCTTAACATTAGGATTGATTTGAAAATCTAAACTCCCAAGAAATTATAATACTCGAGTTGGAGAGAACATCTCGGTTATTTGTGTAAGAGTGGTTCATATAAGAAAACTTGATACATCTAAGATTGCATGGAAGCTCGAGACTAAGGAGTTTTTTTTTTAGACCGTATATTGCGCCTGTCTAGAACCCGCGAAAATACGAGTTACTAATATAAAATGTCCTTTTAAAATTAAGCAATAAATATAGTTAATGTGAATATTTAATCGTTTATTAAATAAAACAACTTATTAATCTTTACTCCAATGTAAACATTTTACAAAATTCATATTTTAATTAATGTTTTATTTAATCATTCACATAAATATACATGTAATCAAGATTAATATTCTTTTCATAATCAAAGATTAATATAGTTAATGTGAATATTTAATCGTTTATTAAATAAAACAACTTATTAATCTTTACTCCAATGTAAACATTTTACAAAATTCATATTTTAATTAATGTTTTATTTAGTCATTCACATAATACATGTAATCAAGATTAATATTCTTTTCATAATCAAAGATTCAGTGTAAATCTTAAATTTTTAAATTTGATGTTACGTTAACCTATTAAAAAAATGTTACAATATTTGAGGATTGAAATTGATTATGAAGAAAAGATGTGTTTGTAATAAAGTTGAAGTTTCGATGAATGGTTATGATGAATTAAATCCTTTAAAATATAATTAAAAATAAAAAAAGTTTAGTTGCTCCTAATAACAGAGAAAACAACATGCTGTTAACTAGGCATTGATGGAGTTGGATTGGAGTTTGATTTTCACTTCATCATAGCAAGCTTGAAGATCCCTGAACTCTTGTGTATCGGAGAAGCAGCTCTGAGCCTGACAATATATACAAAGTAATAAATAAATCAAAAATACATTTTACAGAATGTTGTGTCTCCAACATCATGAAAAAATTGTACTAAATTATCTTGCCTGTCTGATGACATTCTTCAAGTGCAGCTCAGCTGTAGACAGTTGTTTACTACTACCAGAAGAAGATGAAAACATGTCCATGTATACCTGGCAAAGATCCAAAGACGATTTTGCAAATTTTTTGAACCGATCTTGGTCCTTCCACGTATCACTTCCCTGAAACGATACAAATAGTAAAATAAAAATCATATCAATTGGTTAATTATGAAAGGAAAATGAGCATTATCGTGGAACATACCTGGAGTGATCTAACTTGCTTTAAGAGGGCCTCCGAGCTCATCATGAGATCTCCATTCATTTTGTGCCATTTGGCATATAAGCCCCAGATATCAGATTCAAATCCACTCCCATATTTAACTATCTGTAGTGTAGCAGAGCGTAAAATATTACCCTTTTATTTAACATGCAGAGCAAACAACATTGTTCAACCACTTCATTATGCAGAGTAAAAGAATTGTTCTTGAGTAATACCTGTTGTAAAACTTTGCCGAGTAAAACCAATAATTGTTCAGTTTCACGTGATCTTCCGCCAACAGATGCTAAAACCCGCTTTTCCACCTCCCCTGTGATTCTTTCCAATAACTCACTATCTACTTTTTTATTATTGCTGATGTCCAACATCGTCTGCACACCTTCCAGAGCCTAAAACAATTTATCAAACCAAAAGAAATTATGGCTTCCCTACACTTTTTTCTTATTATTACGCTTGAATTTAAAATTAATTGCTGAATTAAAAAGGCTTTGAGATATATTTATTGTGAAAGTGGCCCATGAAGATAAACATTCGTATCCTATTTTCATAACTCAACCAATGAAAAAGGTACAGTAAATTTAAGAGACTACAACTGCATAAAAAGCATGTTTCATCAAAGGAGGATAAACCGAAAACAGCATACCTGACTGATATTGCCAATTTCGACAGCAACAAGGCTATATCTCTCCCACAAATGCAAGCTGTTTTGTCTGTTACCAAGTATCGTTATGTTATTACTTGCAAAGGTTGTTAACTATGGAATGGTTATGAACCGGTACAAATAGTATAAATGTTGTATGTATGCAAGCATATATGCCCATATTTATGACGAAAAGGAAGTTTAATAACAGCGATAAATATAAAAATTGAGTTTCAACAAGGTTTCTTGAAAGGGATGTATACGAAACTTGAATTTCAAGGCTTCTTTCAGTGTGATGAAGGCCTCCTTGCCCCTTTTTTTCATCGTTTGCCTGCATGTCAGGTAAAATAGAGAGCTTATGCACCAACGAACTAAGATATTTATTGTTTTTGAATAATACAAGAAAGAAAGAACTCCTTACAAGCATGCAATGTTATTCCAAGCATTCTCATTTTCAGGGTCAAGTTGAATTACGCGAGTAAACGCATCCAGAGCCTTTCCTGTCTCTGGAGCCTGTCAAATCCAGAACCTTAATTTTTGAATACTAAATGATGAGATAGTGAAAGAAAAACAAAAAATAAAATAATTGTTCGTTGTAATGAAATCTAACGCCGAGAAAGTAAAATAAATGTTAATAACCTTCAATGCAGCTTTCCCAAGTCCAAACCAACCTTCAGAGTCCATTGAGTTCATTGCAATTGCAGAATCCCTAGATTTGATGAACAAAAAATGTTATAATTAACATATCAATCTAAAAAATAAGTGCAAGTGCATGCATGCATTACGATAAAGGTAGTGATGATAGAAAGTTAAATACACACCACAAAATTATAGACGTGTAATAGTCTCCTCTTTTGTATGCACTTTTAGCCATAGAACGCTGTAAGAGAAAAACAAGTTTTATAATATGGTAGAAGCAGATATGTGGAAGGCAAAAAAACACGAATATGCACAAACACACCTTTGCTGTATAAGATCTATTGTTTGAAACTTCCAGAGCTTTCTCGAAGCATGCATCATTCTCTGTAATGTCACCCAGGGAACACCTAGAAAATAATTGAGTAGATAGAAAAATAAAAATGGAAAAATGGAAAAATAAGCTTTCTTCCCCCAACACGTAACATACCATAAGCTGGGGTCATTTGGTGTTTCCAAAAGTCTCTTCTTGATGAGTTCAACAGCTTCTGCTTTCTTCCCCATGGAACTGTTTTCCAAATCAAATATCAAGTGATGGGAGTGTAAAAAAAATCATTCTGTTTATTCATTTAAGGTTTTATTATAATACCTGTAACACTCTATTAGATTATACCATAATTCTAATTCTTCAAACTCCTTCGCTGCCTCCCCTATCAAATGGCATTCTTTCAAAAGTGACCCATATTTCCTGAAAAAGAAAAAAAAAAAAAGGCAATACCAATGTTTAAGAATTGACTCATTTTTATGAAGCTAAAATACATACATAAAAGGCTTACAAAGCAAAGGTTTTTACTTCTTCAATTCAGGAATACTAGGCATATAAACAGCATAACTAAAAGCAATTCTATCAGCTATTGCTGGAGAAGGCTCGTAAATATGTTTAACCTGCAAATAATATATAGTACAAGTTTATCAGTTACAGTGTTCAAATATACAACCACTCATTATAGACAGATTAAACGTATACATGTACAAAGAGACAACTTCAATCTATTATATTTGGTAATTTTTAATTTTGACGCATATATATGTTGATTGTACAATAAAAAATGTAAATATATTTCATATAATATAATAGATCTCGTCGAGTGAAATTACGGATACATTTAGTTTTAATCTGAAATATCAAACTTATCATCCAAAGACAATGGTTTATAATGGATGTAGTTATGGACGTATAAGGAGATAAATAAAATTATTTCTTATTGTAATTCTTATATATTTAAATTTGAAAAATTAATTTTAAAACTTAAAAGAAATCTAAATTTACACTATACTCCTGTTTTTTAGTTCAATTAAAAACATATATATTTATAATTCCCAAGTCAACGTGCTAAGACGCGTACCAAGTTATCCATCATCAGCAAGGCACGCTGCTGAGTTCGGGGACGGCTATCAGATGACTCCCATCGAATACGCAAAAAATCCGATAAACACCTGATCTATATATAGCGTCAAAGAGAAAATTATCAAATACAGATAATCCTTACAATACAAATTTAGAGAAAAAGGGAAAACAAAACACCATAAGCATCAGAAAAATAATATTTTGAAAAAAAAAAAAACTATATAATAATAATATAATAATATAGGTTGTACAGAAAAGACTACATTCATAAAGTATAAGTTCCGGTGTAGAATTTTGTCTACTTACAGTAAAGTAAAAGAAGTTCTGGGAATCAATTGCTTCAATGTAAGGTGCCATTTCCCATACTGAAACCAGGTCATAAGACAGCAATTGAGAACTTGGTTAGAGACTTCTTTTTTTTACCTTTTCCTTCTCGGGAAAATAAGAGGCTTTTATATATACAATAAGAAATTTAAATAGATCTAAGCACAAGACGGTTTAGAAACATAAATGAAATACAATTGCACATACAAGATTGAATCAAGGTAAAACAAAATCTCTACTGGATTACAGGCTTAAAAAATATATTTATATGTATTAAGTATACATTTGCATGCATGAATGTAGAAATTGAAGTAACTTACGTTGCAACTCATCACGGTGTGGGGAGATCTTGATCTCGATCAAAATGCAAAATGCCAGAATTACAGCTTGTTGAGTTGCTGTCAAAGTAGCAGTAACATGGCCACCATTTTCATCGTTGTTTTCTAACAACTTGGGTATTCTAAGTACGGGAGATGCTTCAGAGGCTTCATGCTGATTCAAATTCCAATCATCTTCACCTTTGTTGGAATCACATGTTTGGATACCGGTATTCGTTAAGGGACAGTTTTCATCCACATTATTTGATGAACCTGTGTTGGTAACGAGTACCATCTGTGCCTTTGGTTCCACCTACGCAGATCCAGGAATTAAATAAGTTTGATGAAACATGTTATTGATGATGCATTAGGTGAACAAGGTTTACCTGGTGTTCAGTACGGAAACCAAGTACACCAGTGAGTGAAAGCTGAAGCCCAGCTGCCATCTCAGCTGATTTAAAATGCATCCTGATACCATAAACGCACAAGGTAAGAATATATCAATACTATCAATTCCAATGAAGATATGAATGGTAAGAAACATATCACTCGGACAATTCATGGCTTAAACTAATTTACCTGCAAGAGTCAACCCGTCCATAAACATATTCAATAATTCCAGCCTCCAAATGAATCACAGAGACGATGTCTGAGCTCTCTCCATCGTGTAAGTCATCCTGCCAATAACTCTCAACTTGTTCGCGACAACCAAACGTCTGCAAAGCTTCACCCATATACAAATGCAAGAGATCAGACAAGGAGGAACACCGCTCATTCAAAACCCTCTGTTGAACAACCAAAACCCGCGCAAGCCACCACCAAAGGCTTTTCATCTCAACGCCTAAATCCTTCACACGAATAAGCAACATCTTCGCAAAAACTATATACTACAAACACAACAAAAAAACATCAACATGTACGTACGTAAGAATTGGAATTAAACACAGCCTAATTGATTCAAATTGAATGCATGACATAGATGTACCTGAAGATTGGAGAACTTCCCAACCAAGTCAGAACCAGCAGATATAAGTTCATTCCGCGCCCAATTGTCTCGTTCTTCGTCATCACCATCCAAACGCAGAGGACATCTCGGTAGCTCTGCGCCTTTCAAGGGTCTGCACTAGCAACACTTTCATTCCCCAAACAAAAACATATATTAAAAACAAAAAAAAAAACAGAGAATGCATTTCAATTACCCGGTGAAATTGGCTTGAGTGAAGCCTAGAAATGCGGCCACTGCGATGCACGTGACAAGCATGCCCCTACGTCGCTGTTCAACGGCGTCGCTGGCTGCGGCGGTGATGAAGCACTCGGCGCGATCAACCAACAGAGGATAGAGGTGATCGGGATCGCTGAGTGGCGGTGAGTCAAGGGCGGCCAGTCGGAAAACAAGGTGAAAGGAGGGTTTGGAGGTGAGTGCTTGAATATAACTGCCACACTGAATCAAATTCAAGAGGTGCTTGATGGAATCATCCAAAGAATCACGTTTCTGCAAGGCGCAAACTTGTTGTGGTTGCTCAGAATTGAGGGTGCAACGAATGAGGCGAAGTTCATAGCCGCGAATTGCAACTGCTTCTTCTTCGACTACATTCGTGTCCATTCTCTGTTACTCTAACAATTCTCGTTCTTGGATCAAAATTTGATTCTCTCAATGGAATCAGGTATTTTTTGAATGTGTGAATTACTTACCTCATTCAAAATATGATTTGCCACTAATATACTTTTTAATTATATTTATTATTTGATTCTCTCGATGAAACGAGATATTTTTTAACGCGCCAATTAGTTATCTCATTCAAAATATAAAATATGATTCAGCAGAATATCGTATTTTTTAATTATATTTATTATATATACCGTGTCATCTGACATATATTCTTATTTTTTGAAAGGGAAATATATTTTGACAAAATTTTGTATAACAAATTTTGATAAACAATCCTTTTTAGTAAAAAGAATTCAAAAATTTTATTATTTTATTTTTGTAACTTCCGTAAAAAAAATAAAAGTTGCTTATTTAGTAATTTTGTTAACAAAATATTTGCCCAAAAATTATTTTTGTTTCTTCAAAGTTTGATACAAGATGCCTTATTTGATCATATTCACATGTGATGTATTTCTAAGAGAAAGAAAAATCTATCAGTTGAAAGAGGTGTTAAAAGAAGAATCAATCTATGTGAAATTTTAAAGAAGACAAAATGATACATTATTTATTAAAAATATATTTCTAATTATATTGTTGTTTCTAATTATATTATAAGTTTTCATTAATAATAAAATATATTTCAGATATCATTGTAGTTTAAGTTAAAAAAAATTAAGATTTTGAGAATATTCATTATTTACAAATTAATATAATGACTATTATATATATATATATATATATATATATATATATATTTGGTCATTGAATTAGTTTCTATATAAGTGGTCACTATATTTGTTTATATTGAACCTATAATTTGTAATAGAGATTAAAAAAATATTATCTTTAAATCATATAAAATTTAATCACTCCAAAATTAGTTTTTAATTTAAATAATACTAACTAAGAATTTAAGAATCCAATGATATGGCAATTAGAAACCAAAGAATTAGTTTTTAAGTTTATTCTTTTTACCGACCAAAAATTAGTTATTAATTGGAGTAAATTATAATAGTAATTAAAAAAAAGTTTTTGTTACTTCTTAATTAGGTAGTAACAAATATATTTCTAAATAAATAAATAATTTGTATGGTGATTAATTACTATAAATATAGTCTCTAATCATATCTTAAATTTTTATCAATAATAATACAAGTTATTTTAGAAATCAATATTTGTTGAGGAAATTAAGATTTTGAAAAAGTCATCAGACTCTTTAAAATGAACGTCAATATCTTAAAATTACATATTAGAATGATCAAATTTGTATACTATAGTGTTTAAAAAGAGGAAAATCAAATATATTAAATTTGTCTTAAATTTGTTAACCCAATTAAATTAATCACAATTATATTCCTTTTATAAAATTTACAGCATAAATCTTTCTTTCTTCTCTTAATTGTCAATTCCTTTTAATTTCCAGTCATATCATATCTACAACTTACAAAGGTGTGTGGGTTTTAAGCATTGATTTGAAACTAGGGTTTTCAAAATTGGAACTTCATTAATCTTTCAATCAAATTTGGAAATAAGAATTATTGTGGACTCCAAATCTTAAGTTTTTTTTATGTTGGATCAAGTTTTACTTTAAGGAACAATAAATTACAAAAATAAATAATTTAATGAATTATAATTTATATTAAATATTAATCTAAAATTTATCATATATTAGTTATACTAAGTAAGTATTGATTTTTTATTTTTAAACAAAAAAATACTCAGCAACAAAGTGTAAAGTAAATAATTTAGTTAATTTTAATATATATTAAATATTAATCTAAATTTTATTATCTTGTTAGTTTAATCCAATTAAACAATGTATATTATTTTTATAGAAAAATTTGTGTTTGTATATCTAGTGACCAAACATTTTTTTGTTATATATAACGTTTTAGCAGCCAAAACTATTCGGTCCTGATACAATATAGAAAACGTTTTGAAGATCAGGAACGAAAAAAGTTACTAATATTGAAAATGATGGTCAATAGCAAGTAGGGTGGCAAAAAAAGTTAGTCCGACTCATTTTACTCCACTTTGTCCTTGGCCTACCAAAAATGGATTGGGCTGACCGGCCCGCCATAGAAAAATAGGTTAGAAATTGTAACTCGTCTTGTCATAGTTTGGATTGGCAAGTTGACCTGTCACTTTTTTTTCATTTTTTTATAAATTTTTTTTATATATATTTATAAATAAATATTTAGAGTATATTTAATCATATAAATATTTTATAAGTTTTTAATTGATTAGTTAATATCTGTAATTGGATAAATTAAAATAATTATTATATTTACATGTTAAATTACTTTATTATAACTAATAATTGGAACTTAATTTATAAGTGTCAATGATTTAAATTATAATAGTATTACATATTTACATTTATACAAAAATTTAATATATAAAATTTATTTTTTTAATTTTTAAAAATAAATAAGAAATAAAAATAAAAATAAAAAATAAAAACGGGTCAACAACGGTCTGGTTCGCCTTTAACACGCTAGTTTGACAGATTAGGTAGACCAGATCAAAATCGGATTGAAAATTCCAAGCTGGACCGTCCTTTTCTCAATGGGTTGGCGAGCTAGACCCTCTTTAACACCCCTAATAACAAGTAACACAAGAGTCCACAATGAACTTGAGTAGGATAAATTCTAAATGATTATAATATCATATTAAAAAGTGAATTTTAAACCTAATTTAATTATATAAAATCGATTTATAAGATGAAGTTTATACCATATTTATAAGATTGTGTGAGATCTCTAATAGAAGAATGTTATAAAAAAAAATAAAGTGAATAGTAATGACAAATAATGAAGTAAAGAAAAAACGTAAAATTTAAAATAAAATTTTGTGATAAAAGAGTTAATATTTGCTCACAAAATAACACTGAGCACAAAGCCTAATATGCAAAACCAGAAAGAAAAACAATACAAATAATTTTCTGTAATCCATTTTTTTCACTTTTATAGAAATGAGATACTATACAATGACGATTTTTAAAACTACTCTGTAGATTATTTTAAAAAATTAAATTATTGTTGTACTGTATGCCCCATCGGTCAATTGGCCAAAGCCAGTTCTCAAGTCCATCGGACAAGGTTGGAAAAATTCGTATATAAAAATAGTCATCGGTCGAACGGCCTGGTGTATAAGTTGTATAGGACCATCGGTCAATCGGTTCTACAAAACACCACATCGCATCGTTAAGAAACCATCGGTCGAACGGCCAGGTGAATAAATTGTATAGGTCCATCGGTCAGTCGGTTCTACAAATAAGTCACTGTATCGCCAGAAGCAATCGGCTGCTCGGCTTCTGGGCTGCCGCTAAGAAGGATGGGAGAATCCACTGAACTTGACATTCCCCCGAGCGAGGTCCTCGAATTAGAAGAGCTGAACAGAGCGGAGATCGACCTGCCGCCCCCGGACGCCCCGACCGCCCCACACGACAAACCGTTTGAACTCGATGCGCTAGAAGACATTTTTTACCTGTAGATAGAAGAAATCGATCGGAGGCTCGGGTAGAAAGAGATAAGAAAACGTGAAAATAACAACAGCCACATGTATCTATTTATAGGAGGACCCAGGGACACGTGACAGCCTCAGAACCACACGATCACGCGCAGATCAACGATCCATACTTCGCGACGCTTCAAATCCTAACTGACAGGCACGATCTACGATGCAAAGTAACCGTCAAAAGACATCGTCGGTCCATCGGCACTACGATCTTGGCTAACCTTCTCGCTTCACTTACACCATCGCTCAAGGTTGGGGGGCTTGTGTACTGTATGCCCCATCGGTCAATCGGCCAAAGTCAGTCCTCAGGTCCATCAAACAAGGTTGGAAAAACTCGTATATAAAAAATAGCCATCGGTCGAACGGCCTGGTGTATAAGTTGTATAGGACCATCGATCAATCGGTTCTACAAAACACCACATCGCATTGTTAAGAAACCATCGGTCGAACGGCCAGGTGAATAAATTGTATAGGTCCATCGGTCAGTCGGTTCTACAAATAAGTCACTATATCGCCAGAAGCAATCGGTTGATCGGTCTCACAATCAAACCACGTTCAGGCCCATCGGTCAATCGGTAACGCACAAACGAGTGACATTCTGATCCCCAATGTGACATCGGTCGATCGGCCCCACACGAACAACACCTTAACCTAATAAAGGACAACCAGTTGATCAACCATCGGGTCGATCGGTCGATCAATCTCTTTAGATTCGCGTAGTCCTTTACATGCGCCCATCGGTCGATCAGTCATACACGAATCGTTCACTTGTTAAAAACAGGGCATAACTAACTCAGTCAAGCGGCCATCGGTCGCACGGTCAAACAACCAGTCAATCGGATTAATTAACGTTAAACGAGTCAGTAATCTTGATTAGAGGATCATTGGGTCGTGATTAAGGAACCCTAATCACAGGCCCATACCGAAAACTATAAATAGGACCCAAAGGTAGGTTGGTGAGGATCTTAAATTCGCATTTATTACAGCAGTTACACTGATATACCGATCGGTTCATTACTGACTTAAGCATCGGAGCCCTTTAGACAGGTACCCCGATCGTCATCCCAGCCGATCGAGCAAAGGAGTGGATTTTCTTGAAGAAGTTATCGCTGTAGTGAGAAGTGGAGTAAGCTTGAAGAAGTTCTTTAGTAGGCTCTTGGTCCCTACACCCAAAACAATTGCATTATTTTGTTTTTTAAATTATGAAATGTAAAAAAAAAAGAGATTAAAATATATATATAAAAAGCCATATATCAATTATTAAAAATTGTTAGAATTATAATGTTGTTAGCCTAGAAGAACTATCAGTACATAACTACCTATACATATGTATAAAGTGATTTATTTTTGGTATTGTTTTCAATTTTACCTTTCAAATATTTTTAATTAAAATAATCATTTTATTAATGTTATTTCTTATAATTTAACCATTTTTTATTTGACTGCTTTTTTAAAATTTAATCAATTTTTTAATTATATAACTACTTACAAAACAAATAAGAATTATTTACAATAAATTATAAATATTATTTAGATTTAATTTTATAATTATAATTATAATAATAATAATAATTTATTTTTTATTTTTTATTGTCATAAAAAATAAACACATGTAACTCAGTTATTTTCATTAGATATAATAAAATAAATTTAAATTGATTGAAGATATTTAAAAAGTAGTATCTTCATTTTTTAACATACATGAAACAACATTAAACCGAGAAGAATTAAGTTAAATTTAGAAAATAATGCAATCAAGGAAATGGTAATTTTGATATAATTAACACACTGAAGTAAAAAATTTATTAGGGGAGCCTCTACTTATTTTATGCTTTCAAGCAATTTAACATTTATCTTAGTTGTTAATTTTAAAATGAATTAATTAATAATAATAAATTACACGTTAAATAGAAATGAGTTAAACTCTATATAAAGAATATTCCAAAACTACATAGTAATTTAGTTAATTCTATTAGTTCGAGGTGTAAGTAGTGAATTTTCATAAGTAATTTATTATCAAAAAATTATTTTTCTTCTATTTTACATCAATTTCAAAAGTTATATTTAATACATATTGTATTTTACATAAATAAGATATGTTCAATTATAACGTCACATCTTTCAATTTTGTCTCATAAATTTAATTTTATTCCTGTACGTAAGTTATTGGTGAATCTTACGAAACTCTTAAATGTAGAAATATTTTTCTCATAAATTTTGGTCAAATACATAAGTTATTGTGAATCTTGAGAAATAGTTGAACAAAATCTTTAAATTAGTCAATGAGTTCCTAAATTTTCTAAAAACCTTTAATTAAGTACTTAACTAAAATTTAATAGCTTATTTTATTATTATTTTTTAATAATTAAATATATTTTTAATTTCAACTTTCAAACAAAATTAAAATTTATTCTTGTTTTAAAATTTAATACATATTGATTTTCAAACTTTAAAAATAAATAGATATAATCTTTCACATCTAATTGTGTGAATTTTTTTTTTAACGTGTTAAATGATTTTTCAAGCTAGCATTTGAATTGTTTACACTATTTGACATGTTTCAGCTCAACTGTCAATCTAGATCACTGTTTATTTTTTTCGACATTAAAAGAATTATATCAATTTATTTTTTAAATTTAAGAATCAAAATTTAAAACCTAAACAAATTTTAATTTCGCATATAAGTTTAGGAACTAAATATATTTAATCCATTTTACAACTAATCATCACTATATATATATACATATAATAGGGTTAATAATGTTTTTTCTTAAAATATAACACAATTTTGATTTTTATCCATATCTAAACTATCACCATGTTAGGTCTTCGTACTTAAGAAATACATACATGTAATTCATAAGTTTCCTTTCAATTAGCATGATTTGTCATTTGTAATCTTAAAAAATAGTTAACATTGTTAAAACATCCATACATTTTTTAAGTATAAGAAATTTAAAAAGATTAAAGTTGAAATAAAGAGTAAAAACATAATTAACATTTATACTATTATTAAAGATCCTTTCAAAATAAATTCGTTCCTCTTCATAAAAAAATATATAATATACATATATCTAAAAAACAGAAAATCGAATTTATTTTCTCTCTCCTTAGTTTATTTTTATTAAGATTTCCCTCCTAAAATGAAAAAATAAAATAGACTAAACTAGCGCTTTAAAATCTCACACATACATACTATACCAAAAGCATATATATGTTTGTTAATAGAGACACAAAAATCATACAACATTTATAAGACTAAATGTTATAGAAGATTATATTGATCTTAATGGTCTTTTTTCTAAAAGATATGTAAAATATAAAGCTCTCTAAATGTTTTGGAAACAACAATAAAGAACTCCTCGAATGTGAAAACACTCTTAGAACTTTTGAATAGCAAAAAATACACGTTGATATTTGTTTGTCCACATTTTGTGAATAGATTCTTATAATCTTTATTAGGTCCTTCAAAAGTTAAGAATGATTGAGTTAGAAAATACTTGTGTATGACAATCTTGGGTTTAGATTATTGGTTAATAGTGACTTTTAAATGACTTACTTAGAAAATCAAAACTGGTAAAAGTATTTTCTTTTTAACAATTTTAGATTTGTGCAACTTTTCTAAAATTCTTGTATCCTTTTTATAATAGAACATTAATGTTTTAAAGAGGAAAGTTAGATATAACTCAGTTTGAAATCAACTGATATAAAGCAAGTTTTCACCCTACTCGATTGAAGATTTATATTTATACTGTCTTCTTATATAGTTTGTGTGAAAACCATTTGAAAACGTTTTTCTTAATCTTTAGTCTGTACATTCATAAATTCTACCACATGAGACATCTAGAGTCTCTTGTGGTGCACTCTGAAATTATATCAATTTGTTAACTATAAAACCAAAAATAAAAATTTGCAGCAATTAAATACAAAAGTGTGATATTTTCAAAGGTCAAAATCTACTTTGCTCAGATTTAAACGTCAGATACTTTATGTGGAAATAAGATTTTTTGTAGCTAATTTATTTGCCATTTATTTAAGAAGTCTAATACATAGTCATGTTGAAGGTTGAAACAACACCTTGAGCCAAAAAGTCAAGGAGACAAACATGTGGTTATAGAACTTGTCTCTTCCATGGCTGCAAAATTGCATTTTTGCATCCTCGTGTAACAAGGGTGGTTATCTAGCCAAAGTTAATTCCCTGAGCCAACGGTAGTTCACTTCCATAGTTGATGGTACTGCCAAGAAGAAGAAGAAGATATATTCACCATTAACAGAGCTTGTAACCAAGGAATGTAACATCATTCATAGATTGAACAAGAACTTACCATGTAGAACGACGCATGTATTGCTTCCATGAGTCACTTCCTGCTTCACGACCACCACCAGTAGCCTTTTCCCCACCAAAGGCACCACCAATCTCAGCTCCATTTGTAGGTATATTTGCATTCACTATACCACAATCACTACCTCGTGGCCTGCACCATATTCACATCACATCCATCAACAACTAAAATCAATTATCTTTACAGTTGTTGTAGCCAGATTAGTTTATAAGTACTTACCCGATCCATTTGAATATAGTTCCAGGTCTTTGTGTAAAGATTGAACTACTTAATCCTTGAGGTACAGAATTGTTCAAGGCAATTGCTTCTTCCAGAGTCTAAGTACAAAACAGTGAAGTTCAATCATAAAACTAAACTCCATAAGAAATAGTCCAATGAAAGAAGATATAGAATATATGCTACCTGAAATTTCATGACATAAAGAACTGGACCAAACAATTCTTCTTTAACTACAGGAGCATCTGCAGAAATCTCAACAATTGTTGGTTGTACAAAATTTCCTTCAGACTCTAATACAGATCCACCTGTTAAGATCTTCCCTCCCTGATGATCAGAGATTCAGAGTATCAAGAACATTATCTCCACAGAGAATACAAGCATCCAATCTAGAAAAGAGTATATAGCATATCCTACTTTGCAAAATTACAGACAAGAAGGTTACATTTAACTCAACTAGAAAAGAGTAACAGAAACGTGCCTGGGATTTTATGGTTGAAATACCCTTCTGAAAGTTTTCCACGGAAGTACGAGTATGCAATGGCCCAACTAGAGTCCCCTTCTCCAAGGGGTTCCCTATCTTGACTTGTTTGTAGAGCCCAACAAGTTGGTCTAGTACATTTGTGTAAATACTCTCGTGCAAAAACTGCAGCACAAGAAGTTGAATTAGAAAATAGATATATCTTTTAAAATCACACATAACTTGCATTACAATTATGAATTCAATCTTTTAAATTGGTTCTAATACCAGTCTCCGGCAGGTTGTACACCGCTGACCAGCAGTACCCACAGCAGCAAACAAAATAGAACGAACAGCAAGTTTAATGTCTGCATCATCCATCACTATTATTGCATTGTTTCCACTTAACTCAAGCAAGCATTTGCCAAATCTCTCACTCACTGTTTGCTGGACCATCAAGCCAACCTATATAACAGAGAAAACATCATTAAAAACTCAACACCATAAGATTGTAATCTCCAACTTGTTCAGAAGAAAGTTAACAATTCAGAGTTTCTACATTAGATATTTAATAAGGAGGAAGGGTGACATACATGATTAAACAGTACATGAAACATGGAAGTAGTTGCAGCAATGGGGTAATGAATTAGCATGATAGATATCAGATATCTTAAATCTTCATAGAGAGACTACAATAAAGACTAGAGTACTAAGGGCAACTAAACTGACAACCATTTAGGTGACATGCTCTGGACTCAACAGAAATTTATATATCCTATTCAATTAGTTTAGTTATGCTTGGGTGTTTAAAACATTATGCCCAACTACTAAGTACATGAAGTACCTTTGTACTTCCAGTAAATGAAACCAGGGGAATGCGTGTGTCTTTTGCTATTGCCTGACCAATGTCAGCACCTCCACAGAAAGATGTGAATATTGCACCGGGTAAGTTGTTCTTCTCAAGAACTTCAGCGACTAGCTTTGTCACAGCAATAGTTATCAAAGGAGTTGTTGGAGCACCCTTCCTTTAATGTATGTGATAATCAGAAAAACATATATTATTAAGATAACACAAAACATATATTGGAACACTAGATAATGTGAATAATCTGACAAGTGAATACACATGTACATACAAAATCCATACAGATCTGCATAATTGGCAAAAACAAAGATATCTAGATAATCTTTTATGATAGACTTTCTTTATTGAATCTTGTCTGTGTATATTATAGGAACATTTTTTGGGGGGACGGGGCTGAAACCAATACAAGCAAGCAACCATTACGAAGATATATTAGAACTCAAGGATGACTGAACTATGATGAGGACTCAAGACCTAGCGTCTCCAAAGTTTGTCTAAGAACCCAACAAAGAAAGTAGAATAGTACCGTCAGTTCCAAATAAATAAAGACCAAAAAATGTTTAAACCCAGGCATCACTTTTGGGCTATTTTTAACTGCCCAACTGTACACACAACTGCAAGTGAACTTGCAATTTTACATGAATGTGAATGAGTTTTCTCAAGTTCACACAGGATCTCTTAAAAACAAGTTTGCAAACGTATTAACATGTTTCATGGATCCATGATCGTAAACGTGTGAAGTTTATATAAGTTGGCTTGTGACTTTGATAACCATTGAGTATTGTGAGGAGATAAGAGAATAGATGGAGTTCAAGGAGCAGTCACAGGATCGAGAAAATTAGTTATGACTTGAGAGAGTTAGGCAGTCCCAAATTGTCCAGAAGTTGTATTTCTTTCTGCAATTTCTCATAGTAAATAGAATTCCGGGATTTGATATTGCACTGATCTTAGGTGGAACTTTCCAATATCTATACAAGTATCATCTCCGATTTTACCTCATTTATTGGTACCTATCAATTACAAAACTATATAGCACTTGAACATTACCATTTCATGAACAACAATAAAAACCACCAACATCAAGCTTTATCCTACTAGGAGGGATAGGCTTCATGCATTGATGTCATTGGAAGTTTTTACACAAGTTGAAAATTAAAATACTGGAAGTGGGAAGGGCATATTATATCTTAAAATCCCATTCAGCAACAACAACATTGCCACGTAAGATATATTCCCTTCATACAAATGAATTACGTTAGAGATAAGAGGTGGATTTTTCATAACAAAATGTTTAGTTACCCAAAAGCCTAAAAGTCAAGGAAAATGTTCACCATATCCCTGTTTCTGACCAATCATTCTAATTTTGTACTAATGAAATACATACAGCTAGACCGTAATGCATCAAGAACCGAAGTATTGGATAAATAGAGTTGAGAATTTAACTGAAATACAGGGTCCTACGAATGTTCAAGTCAAAGAATATGGTGAAACACAACCAGGCAAAATTGTCGGGAATTCTACATATACCATTATTCCGACTAATTATAATAGTCAATTATCACAAGAAAATAGAGAAGAAAATTATTATACAAGTCATGAAATATTAACAAAACAATCATGATCTGACATAAAATGGTCAGTTCAGCAATCTCATAAAATATAAAGACAGATAGAAAGGTAGACTTACCACACAACACAGTTGCCACATACCAACGCAATGCAAGCATTCCATCCTGACGCAAAACAGAAATTAACGTGTTTTGATTACAATAAAAATATTAAAAATTCAGAGGATAGAAAGTGAGGCACAAGACAAATGAAAATGTTTTCATTACAATAAAAAACATTAAAATCAGGGAATAGAAAATGGATTGTATAATTAGATGGAAAAACTTCAAGAAAGTTGACCGCTCATATATGTCAGCATCCATCTATTTAATTAATGTAGGGTTGGTAAGAAACTGGCAACATGTTTTAGACAAAGATTCAAAGTTGCAATCCCTAATCTGAATATTTTTTGAAGTATAGCTGGGGCGGCTAAAAATTAAAAAAAGGCTAAAACATATCATCAAATGGAAATGAACAATATAAGGACAGATATACAATCAGATGAAGCTTTAAATACATGCCAAAAGGACAGTGAATGAATGCAGTAACGTGCTCAATCTGATTATATGTAACATTGAACTGATATACAAGATCCAAAGGAATTTGATGCCGTGTGCGTGCGTTAAAACAGAATGAAAAAATACATACCTAGAACCGCGCATGGAAAGTTGAAAGCAGTGATTACACCAACTATTCCTAGGGGGTTCCATACCTGTGGTGTAAAATCATGTGTTTCTGTTAATGTCATCGAACCTACTAATTATTATAGTTATAAATAAGTATAAAAACTTGCAAATAATTATACTTAAAATACGCACCTCAAACATCATGTGATCTGGACCTGTTAAAAGACAAGTAGAAGAAAACAATAAATCAAAAATTGGGATTTCTTCTAGAGAAATCAGTATCAAAACAAAAGACTATCCCGAGCTACAACTTATTTTAAACAAGTATGTAACCAGAAAGATCAATTAATTTAGGTAGACAAAAACAATCTTACGTTCTGATGGTATTATTGATCCATTCAATTGTCGGCTTAGCCCAACAGCGTAATCACACATATCAATAATTTCCTGTAATGGGTAGCAAGATCACAAAGTATATCATATAAAAGTGGTACATGAAGAATCTTTCACATAGTAATTTTCCCATTAACATGGTGTAAGTTATTATCTGGTCAGAAATAGCTGAACATTCATTGCTTATTTTTCATTAGTTGACATTAAAGAAGTTTGGAGTATCATACACATTTTAAGCTCTGATTTCTATGTTGTAAAACCTGACAAAACGCCACAAAATATTGCAGAACAGAGATAACTGTGATACCTGAACTTCCCCAATTCCTTCTGCAAGAATTTTTCCCATCTCAAGAGACACCAGCCTACCCAGAGGATCCAATTTGGCCCTCAAAGCTTCACCAATCTGTCTCACAATCTCACCCCTCTTTGGTGCCGGAATCTGCAACAGCATTACAAGAATATCCTCAATTCGTTTCCAATTTAAGGTAAATTCCGTACTTGCTGGAAACACCACCATGTAACTAAAACTAAACTTAATAAACCCCCCAAAACCTTAAGTAAACAAAAAAAAAAAAAACTCACCGTCATCCATGTCTTTGCTGCTTCACTGCAAGCTTGCAAACCCTCCTCATAATCTTGCAAAGTAGCTTCAGTCACTTCAGCTATGGTCTATTTTCAAATCACCAACAAACACACGCGACAGTGAAAAAAAAAAGAAGAAAAAAAGGCTGAAGAATAAAATCAAAGAAAAACTAGTATCTAAAAAATGAGAAAGTGAACCTGATTGTTAGAAGGGTTAACAGACGTGACAGATGAACCAGAGGCTTTCCATTGGCCATTAACATAAGAGCCAATATTGGAGGAACCCAACCCGATCTCCTTCAAAAAGTCGAAGCTCTTGCTTTCAGAACCCATTTTGTTGCAACGAGAAGATGAAGAAAAAAGTGATGCAGAAAGAAAAAAAGTGATTGAGAAAGTGGTGGAAGAGATAGTTTATTTATAGAGATATTGCTCTTCCTCATACTGTGATGACAGGGACAGACACGGGACGTGGAGTGTTATGGCCATTTTTTGTACAAAGCTCGCATTCTGAGACATGACGTGGCATCAGAACATATGTTAGGTTAAACGATAAGATCTAAGGTAATCATGTGATACGCCAAATCCCTATGCTGTCGTTTCCTACACCGGAGGAATATGAATTTAAGACTTAACAGTTTAACTTAATTAAATTCTCATTGTATTATTAGTATAAATAAAATAATATATGAAACACAATGTTTAAACTTGAGAATGTTTCAAATTAAAAGAATGTTTAATTAAGATTTTAAGTAATTTATAAACTTAGAGATTTTGAATTGAATTTTTATTAAAAATAATTGGTAAATTGAATGTTTACAATATTTTTTTTGTTTAATTGTTTTGTTTGACTTTTATCAATAATTAATTAATATTTTTCTATCTCTAATTTATCGATAATTTACTTTTTTTTTTCAAAAATTTTAGGAAAAACTTATAAATTATTTACGATTACGAGTAAAAACTAAATTTATAACTAAAACTTAATTATTTTATTATTAAAAGTTTAAACTATAAATAGAAAATTAGTTAAACGAGTATCATTTTATTAAAATGATTATTTTTATAAAATTTTTTTTTTCTCCTATTGTGTTTTTTTTAAGAATTTATTTGAAGATTAAATTACACCATAAGAGTTCTAGAGTAGATAGCAACAATATATATCTAATCAATATATTAATCAAAGTAAATTCATCTTTTACTTTTTTTCTTGAATTATTCATATGCTTGCATGTGGGGAGAAATATGTTTGTATGTGACTTTTTTTGGTTTAAGATAAATTTCCACTTGTCATTGCTCATTATAATGCATTAACATCTTTGATGTGATTTTTTTATGTACATAGAACATACAAAGAGTTTAAATATGTGGATCTCAATAGAGATAAAAGTCTAGGTAAAAGAAATTAGTTATTTTGTTATTCTTTTGAAAAAAAATTGGCTAATTTTAGTTGTGTAAATGAATTTGTCAGAATGTACGATAAATTAACAAATTAACGTTATTTGAAATTGACATGTTGACTATTATATTAATTTTAAGTTGATATGATGAATTAAACGATTATATGTGATTGAGATTTGTTGTTTAAATTTTGATATATGGGATATTTGAGTTATTACATGAGTATAAATCTTTGAGAAATATTAATTGAATCAATTGGTTCTAATTGTGGTAAATTTTGACAATAAAAAATAAGTAAAATCATACGAATAGACAAAATATCAACTAATATATACGTGAGATTTCTACAATTATGTAGGAAGAGTTCTATGCGATAAGATAAGTACGTTAGTTTAAAACTATTTGGATTAAGATAACTTATTTTAGATCTAGATTATACTTTTTGTAAATGATTTAGAATAAGGTGACTTATTTTAGATATGGATTATTGAATTTACGTGGAAAAATATATTTAGATGGTTCGAATTAATGAAGATTATTTAGAAGAGCCATATAAAAAATGATTTTATCTCATTGACAGAATTAATTTATAAGAAATAATAAAAAATAGCAAAATTTCAGGATTATGTAATTAAATTTTTTTTTAATAAAGTAACCTTATAACATTATCCAATTTTTTATTTTTTTTTTCACACTGAATTTTTAATGGATTGCTCTAAAATGTGTAATCAATCATCTGAAGATGCACGTGGTCTCAAACAATGACAGCAAGAAAAGCTGAACATCCACAATAAAATAATAGCAAAAGTCACTCTGAAGATAAGCGGAACAAAACAACATTTCTTAGTTTTTTTTCTTTTAAAAAATAGAGCAAAACTGAGATACGTTGTTAGTTTCACCTTTCATCACTACTAGGTTATGATTATAGAAAAAATTATTTACAGTGAAGTAAATTGCAAAAATAATAAATTAGTAATAATCAAATCCTATATTTAAGTATATAAAGATGAGAGTTTTACATTAAGGAGAAATAAGTAAATAAGATGCACCATGTATAACACAAAAAACCATATCAATTTGACTGAAGCTAGAAAAAAAAAACGCAAAGGTATTTATTTGCGTGTGAAAAACAAAAGAATTTTAATATTATCTTTTCCAGAAAGGTGATTGAGATGAGGTTGACGCTAAGAGAATTTGTGTGACGATGGATCATTATTTTTTTTATTCATATAACCTCTATATAGATAAATCTTACAAATAATACGTTGGAGACAAATCAAGTAACGTGTGTGTCTATATCTCTTTATATCTCTATATATTATTTTATTTATTTATTTAAGTTTTAAATTTATCATAAATTTATATATTTTTTATAAGTCCTTTTAATTTATTAAATATTTTATGTTTTTATACTTTTTATTTGAGTTTCAATTTTTTATTAACTGAATAATGTGATTTTTATTTTATTTATTACTTTTTTTACTGTTTTCCCGAATTAAAATATATAAGATTTTGTTATTAATATAAAAAAAGTATCATAGTTAATGTAAAATAATTAGAAACTTTAGTATTTTTATTAGGAAATCCTTACGTACATCAAAGTTGTGATGAGAGTCTCTTAACTATTATAGATAATAATATAAAAGTTGAAACTTACTAAGAGTATGACAATTTCGTATTCGTTTAACTAAAGTTATTTATTTCTTTTATCAATCAAAATCTTATTCTATATTAATTATAAAATCTAACATTTGTAATACATTGAGATTAGTAATAAGAAAAATGTCAAAACAAAATAATAAATGATGTTTGGAACTCAAATCCAAATTTACTTTGCATTGAAAGTCACAAATGATGTTCGACAAATTTTTGTTTTGTTTTATTGAGCTTCAAAGGTGGGTTGCTTTCAAAGCAAAACCATAAGGTTTCTCCATTGAATGAAATATTCAGTTTTATTCACTCAACTTTAATTTCTCTAACTACAATTCAAATACATCCCATGGTGAGTATAAAACTAATTTTCATTTTGTCAAAGAGGTTTTCTTCAATGCTCTAACACTACTAAAAATTCTCATATTACATAGTAATTTTCTTACAAATTTGTTAAAAAAATTTGCAAGAAAAGACTTTTTCCTGCTATTTTTTATAGGAATCTTGACTGGCAGGTAATTCTTTCGTAGATAATTATTTCCTGCAAAATTATAAAATTCACAAGTATTTCCTACAAAATTTGTTGTGAAAAGCGTTTTATACAAAATATTTTGCAAAAAAATTGACAGCAATTTCCTACAATTTTTTTTCATAACAAAATTTATAAATATTTTCTACAAAAAAAAACAAAAAATTAGCAAGAAATATGAGTTTTTTTAGTAGTGTAATATGAAACTCAAGTTTTTTCTCCCAAATTTTTGTTTCAAAATTAACTTTCCTTACTTTGTGTTTGGATGAAGGATTTCAACCATTTCAAGAAATTGAAATACTTAATAATTGAATTACATGCTTTTGAATTCTCTTCATTTCTTAAATAATCTAACTTCACTTAATTTGACCTTCAATTCGGTATGATTAGCTTGACTTTTGGTTCAAGTCGACATTCGGTGCGACTCGACTTTTGATATGGACAAATCCATCTTTTGGTTCAAGAAAAAATATATCTAGTGTTGGTTAATTGATCAATTTCATAATCGTATTATAATACTTGAGTTGTTATGCTCTTAAATAGAAAATTATATATTGATTATTAGTTATTAGTTTTGGTCTAGTTGTAAGAACTAAATCTAACAATTGGTATTAGAATCAAGATTGCAACTTTAATTCCTAATGGGGCATCCTAATGAGATAGTTTACTACACACTTTTTATTTTTTAATTTCTTCTTATTATTTGGCTTGTCATGAAGTTAATTCGTATTTCTAAAATATTTTTCGTCTTATCACAACTTTTATGCAATTATGTTCAAATGATGTATGTCAATTAAATATTTTTTTGTCTCATATTTGAATATTTCTACTATTTTTTAATATTTTTATTTATTGTACATCTTCTTTCCACATGAGAATGTTTAAGAGTCTCAATTTAAGTATTTAATAACATAAACATTTCATTTACTAGGAAATATAAAAAAGTTATCTTCTTTATTATATTATTATTAATTTTTGTTTCTTTTTGAAAACTCATTTGTTTCACTAAAACACTTTAGTTATCTCTTAACTATCGACTAAGTTGATATTTGAAAAGTTTGCTTATATCTATACGATATTTTTCATCTTATCATGTCCTTAATTATACATTTATTTTTCTTTGTGCGATTTCAATCTCAAATTGTTTTTAAGACACATATTTGATAATTTTTTGTAATATTTTTATTTGTTGTTTATTTTTATCCAATAGAATAGTATTTTTTAAATTTTTTTAACTATTTTTATTTTCTAACTTATCATACGTGTAACTTCATCACTACATTTGTATAAATAAATTATATTTTTTTTTATCCATCACATTGGTCTTGGTTTCTATTTGCTCTATACTTCCATAAATTTCTGCACTACTGATTTAAACTGATATTGCAATACTTAATTGCTGATTTGATTTATGGCTGTCTGCACTCTGATGT